>OLNW01000251.1_pt1 | contig 69305 bp, 61 predicted proteins | sample 1672121 | NCBI WGS metagenome assembly OLNW01 (sample SAMEA3136648, study PRJEB25190) | human gut metagenome
ACGACGAGAGTGATGCCCACAGATGCAGTGAAAGAAACTCTTCAGCAGGAGAACACTACAGCAGCTCCGGATACAGCTTTTGATGCACAGCAGCTGCAGAAAGAGCTGGCAGAGAGCATGCGGGAGATTATTTCCGGCATCCATCCGGCAGAGACTGAAGCGGAGATTGTGGAGCCGAAAAATGATATGTCTTTCTTTGAAGACAGAGCGGCAGACGTATCGGTGGAACAGCCGAAGGAATCTATCGATGATATTCTGGTATCTATGAGCGGCGCCGATGAGGCGGCTTCCACAGCAGAGCAGGAAGAGCCAGAGAAAGAGATTCCGGAAATGCCTGTGATGCCGGAGCAGCCGGTGGAACCGGTAAAAACGGTCGCAGAGAATCCGAATCTGAGACCTCAGATGCAGAATAGCGGAACAGCAGCTTCCGGCTTTGCCGCACTGGAGGCTCAGGCCGCAAAGATGCGGGCAGAGGCCCAGCAGGCAGCCGGGCTGAATGAACAGCTGGCGGCCCGGGCAGGCGTGGATCGTGATAAAGAAGAGAAGGTTAAAGTGGCAGCTCAGCAGCAGCCGAGGACAGAGAAGCCTGTCAGCCGGCCGAAGGCGGAGATGCCGGTGCAGCAGCCGGTCATGAAGGCTCAGACACAGGCTCCGGTCAATGGCGCAGGCCAGCCAACCGAGAGACAGACACAGCCGCAGCAGATGGACGCAGGCCAGCCCATGCAGGGACAGGCACCGCAGCAGATGAATGCTGGTCAACCCGTGCAGGGACAGGCACCGCAGCAGATGGACGCAGGCCAGCCCATGCAGGGAATGGCACCGCAGCAGCCGAACGGCAGTCAACCCATGCAGGGAATGGCTCCACAGCAGCCGAACGTTGGCCAGCCCATGCAGGGAATGGCTCCACAGCAGCCGAACGTTGGCCAGCCCATGCAGGGAATGGCGCCGCAGCCAGCCGCAATGAATGGCCAGCCGCAGCCGCCTCGCCAGAACAATGTAAATCAGGCCCAGGGTGTGATCCGTATGGAGCGCGCAGGCAGAAATGCCGAGCAGGCAGCGGCCCGGCAGAATCCTTACCAGCAGGCAGCATACCGGCCTCATCAGAGCCTGACCTTAAGCCAGCAGCAGATGTTCTCTTATTTCTCCACAATTCAGGGACTTCAGGAGCAAATCGCTTTCGCACTGAATGAATCTTTGATTAAGGTTCAGAAGGATAAAACGTCAAGGAGCGGCAATCTGGTGATCACAGGTGATCCCGGAAGCGGAAGAACGACGCTGGGTATTCGTTTTGCCAAGGCTCTGTGCCAGGGACGGGGAAGCAGCGCTGCCAGAGTCGCAAAGATCTATGCAGAGGATTTTAATAAGAAAGATATCCCATCCACGGTGGCAAAGATTGCCGGAGGTACTCTCATCATTGAGGAAGCCGGAGATCTGGCAGAGGAATCCATCGCACAGCTTTCCAAGGCCATGGAGTTCCGCACAGACGGTCTTCTGGTAATTCTGGAGGATGAGAAGAGTTATCTGAAAGAGCTTTTCGACAAGAATCCGACCTTTGCAGAGAAATTTACCTCTGAAATCTCCATTCCGATCATGACGAATGACGAGCTGGTGACCTTTGGTAAGATCTATGCATATGATGAGGATTATCGTATCGATGATTCTGCTACGGTGGCCCTTTATAACCGGATCAGTGAGATGCAGACACCGGAGCATCCGGTATGCATTGCTGACGTAAGAGATATTGTAGATGACGCCATCCAGCGCTCTGAGCGCACCGGTATCCGTAAGCTTGGAAGAATCCTTTCCCACAAGCGCTACGACGAAGACGATAGAGTCATTCTGTACGAGAAAGATTTTAAATAATAAGAAGAAACAAAGCGGACGCGCAGGCCGGTCAAAGGCAGCCGTCCGCTTTTTCTATAGAGAAAATTACCTCCGTGGGACGGTGAATAACTTGACTTAAACCAGACTTTAAGATGTGGGATGAAGGTAAATGAAAATTCTTGCGAAGGCTGGAGACGAGCTGGAAAAAGACCATTACCGGAAGCTGGAGCTTCACGCAGGAGAGTGCGTAAGCTGCGGCCATTGCAACAAACGCTGTCTTTCCATGTGGATCAGATGGCCAGAATGAAAGAGATCAAAGAATATTTTGGCATGTAATCGGAGTTTTCAAGCTTAAAAAACTGCCTGTCGGACGAAAATCTGACAGGCAGTTTTTTTATTCTTTTATATACCAAGTGGTATATAAAGGAATAGTGGAGAAAAAGAGAGTTTTCGGGCGAAAGAAGGAAAAATCTGCGGTGAAATACAGAGTCTTCCTGGTTGACATTTTATATACCGGGCGGTATAATTGAGACAGCAGGAGGGAACTATGGACAACAGAGAAAAAATCCTGAACTGCGCGCTGGAGCTTTTCCATGCCAGAGGATATGACGCTGTTGGCGTGCAGGAGATCGCAGAGATGGCCGGCGTGACCAAGCCGACCCTCTATTATTATTTTAGAAACAAACGAGGCCTTCTGGAGGCGCTCCTTTCCCGGGAATATGCACAGTTTCGCAGCGAAGTTTTTGACGGCCGGGATGAGAAGGAGCAGATCTGGCTGACCCTGCCGAAGATCGCCTCTGCCTATGTGGATTACGGCATGAACCACCGGAAATCCTACATGCTGATGATGTCGCTTTTTTATTCGGCGAGAGAGAATGAAGCCTACCAGTCGGTAAAGCCTTTTGTGGAAGATCTCTATCAGAACATGGTGAGACTTTTCATGGGAGCCTCCGGCCAGCTGGGAAATATGAACGGCAGGCAGGAGCAGTTCGCCCTGGGTTTTACCGGAATGCTGGACCATTACATTCTTCTGATGGCGGCCCGGGAGCCGGAAGGCTATCAGGTGCCACAGGCGACGAAGGAAGCGCTGGCGAAACAGTTTATGCACGGAATTTTCAGCTGATGGGACATCAGTAAAATACAATCTGGAGGTAAGAAACACAATGGGACATTGGTATAACGAGGCAGTTTTTTATCATATTTATCCGCTGGGCCTTCTGGGCGCACCGAAGAAAAATGAGGGAACAGAGATCGAGCACCGGATGAAGAAGCTTCTTCCCTGGATCGACCATATGAAGGATTTGGGCGTGACGGCCGTCTATATCGGCCCGCTCTTTGAATCCACCACCCACGGCTATGACACGAAGGATTATAAGAAAGTGGACCGTCGTCTGGGTGACAACGAGGATTTCAAAGATTTTGTTAAAAAATGCCACGAAGCCGGTATCCGTGTGGTGGTGGACGGTGTGTTCAACCATACCGGCCGCGAATTTTTCGCCTTCCAGGATATCCAGAAAAACAGGGAACATTCTCCCTATGTGAACTGGTACAAGGGTGTGAACTTCGGCTGGAACAGCCCCTACAACGACGGGTTCGGCTACGAGGCCTGGAGAAACTGCTTCGAGTTGGTGAACCTCAATCTTTACGAGCAGGCCGTGAGGGATTATCTCTTTGATGTGATCCATTTCTGGATCCAGGAGTTTGACATCGACGGAATCCGCCTGGACTGCGCGGACTGCCTGACCTTCGATTTCATGAAGGAGATGCGCTGGAGAACTTCTCAGGAAAAAGAGGATTTCTGGCTCATGGGCGAAGTGATTCACGGCGATTACGCCCGCTGGGCAAACGATGATGTGCTCCATTCCGTGACGAATTACGAACTGCACAAAGGTCTCTATTCCGGCCACAACGATCACAACTATTTTGAGATCGCTCACACGATCCGCCGGGAATTTGACGAGAACGGCGGTATTTACAAAGGAAGAACACTGTATTCCTTCGCGGATAACCACGATGTGGACCGTCTGGCCAGCAAGCTGAATAACAAAGCCCACATGTTCCCGGAGTACACACTTCTTTACACGCTGCCGGGTATTCCATCCATTTATTATGGTTCCGAGTGGGGCATTGAGGGAAGAAAAGAAGGCGGCAACGATGATCCGCTCCGTCCGGCTCTGAACCTGGCCGAGATGGAGGAAAAGTATAAGGACTGCCAGCTGACAGAGCATATCCGGATGCTTGGCAGACTGAAAAAAGAGCTTTCACCGCTCTCCGAAGGAAAATACAGAGAATTACTTCTGACCAACCGGCAGTACGCTTTTGCGAGAATCCAGGATGACAAGGCCGTGATCGTAGCCGTCAATAACGACGAAAATCCGGCGCACGTTTCCATTCCGGTGCCGGCAGGAGGAAATGCGGTAAACGCCGTTACCGGAGAGCCGGTCAATGTGGAAAATGGCCGCATCAACGCAGAACTTTCACCGGCCGGAAGCCTGATTGTATCTGTAAATATCTAAAATTATAAAGACTGCGGGGCAGAAAAAAGGCCCGGCAGTCTTTGGCGACTGAAAATATAAAAAACCTGACTACATAGATGGACCGAAAAAATATCATTCTAAGTATGAGGAGAAGGGGATTATGGAAGAAACAAAGAAAAGAACACGAAAAACAGCAGCGGTAAAAGAAGAAAAGATGGCAAAAAAAGCCCCTGCAGCGGCAAAAACAGCAGCAGAGAAAAAGCCTGCGGCCAAGCGGACAACTGCCAAAAAACAGGAAGTTCTTCAGATCGGCGAGCTGGATCAGTATCTCTTCGGTCAGGGAACCCATTATGACATTTACAAAAAGCTGGGCGCACATCTGACCAAAAGAAAGGGCAAAGAGGGCGTTTATTTTGCCGTCTGGGCGCCCCATGCGAAAGACGTCCATGTAGTCGGAGATTTTAACGGCTGGAACACGGGAGTGACTCCCATGAAGCGGCTGGAGCCTCTGGGAATCTGGGAAGCTTTTGTGCCCGGAGTTCAGGAAGGCTGTCTCTACAAATATTATATTCTGACGGAAAAAGGCCAGGAGCTTTATAAGGCAGATCCTTTTGCCTGCGCCTCCGAGCTTCGTCCCGGAAATGCCTCCAAGGTGGCGGATATCAGCAAATTCCGCTGGACAGACAATACCTGGATGACGAAGCGGACCGAGAAAAATCCGGACGAAGAGCCTATGAGCATTTATGAGGTGCATCCGGGTTCCTGGAAAAAGCACCCTCACAATCCGGACACCGAGGACGGTTTCTACAGCTATCAGGAGTTTGCCCATTCTCTCGTAGAATATGTAAAAGATATGGGCTATACCCATGTGGAACTGATGGGAATCGCAGAGCATCCTTTTGACGGTTCCTGGGGCTATCAGGTGACCGGTTATTACGCACCGACCGCCCGTTATGGTTCACCCACTGATTTCAAATATCTGGTGAACTATCTCCACAAAAACAAGATCGGCGTCATTCTTGACTGGGTTCCGGCGCATTTCCCGAAAGATGCCCACGGACTGGCGGAGTTTGACGGAACCTGCTGTTATGAGTATGCAGATCCCAGAAAAGGCGAGCATCCGGACTGGGGTACCAAGGTCTTTGATTTCGGCAAAAATGAAGTGAAAAACTTCCTGATTGCCAATGCCCTCTACTGGATCGAGGAGTTCCATGTGGACGGTCTCCGTGTGGACGCGGTGGCCTCCATTCTCTATCTGGATTACGGCAGAAAAGACGGTCAGTGGTGCCCGAATATCTACGGCGGCAACAAGAATCTTGAGGCCATCGAGTTCTTCAAGCATCTGAACAGCGTTGTGCGGGGAAGAAACCACGGCACGGTGATGATTGCCGAGGAGTCGACTGCCTGGCCGAAGGTGACTGGAAAACCGGAGGATGACGGTCTGGGCTTCTCCATGAAATGGAACATGGGCTGGATGCATGACTTCCTTGAATATATGAAGCTGGATCCCTATTTCCGCCAGTTCAACCATAACCTGATGACCTTCTCCCTGACTTATGCTTATTCTGAAAAATACATCCTGGTGCTTTCTCATGATGAGGTCGTGCATCTGAAATGCTCTATGATCAACAAGATGCCGGGACTTTATGACGATAAGTTCTCCAATCTGAAAGCCGGTTATTCCTTCATGCTGGGCCATCCCGGTAAGAAACTGCTCTTCATGGGTCAGGATTTCGGACAGCTTCGGGAGTGGAGCGAGGAGAGAGAGCTTGACTGGTATCTGCTGGCTGAGGAGAAGCACAGTGAGCTTCAGAATTATGTGCGGGCCCTGCTTCATCTTTACCAGAAAAATAAAGCCCTCTACGATTCCGACCAGAGGTACGAGGGTTTCGAGTGGATCAATGCCAATGATAATACCAGAAGTATTTTCAGCTTTGTGCGTCATTCTCAGGATGGCAAGAACAATCTGCTCTTTGTCATCAACTTTACGCCCATGGCTCGTCCGGATTACCGGGTAGGCGTGCCGAAGAAAAAACAGTATCGTCTGGTTCTCAACAGCGATGCCGCGGAGTTCGGCGGAAGCGGAAAAGAGCAGCCGGAAGTATACCGGGCGGTACAGTCGGAGTGCGACGGAAGACCGTATTCCTTCGCTTACGATCTGCCGGCTTATGGTGTTGCAGTATTTAAGTTCTAAATATTTTTCCCTCTTGCATAGAAATGTGCAGGGGGGATTTTTTATGAGATTTTCGATAAGACGACTGGTCTGGAACTTCTTTTTCCGGATGGCGGTGGGTCTGGTGCTGATCGTTGCGGTGAATTTTGTCTGTACGCTGGCGAATATCCCGCTGTGGGTGGGCATTAACCCGGTGACGGCGGCTGCCACTGGATTCTTTGGGGTTCCAGGAGTTTTACTGCTCTATGGAGTCGTTGGTTATGGACTGTAAATTTTTGTGCAAAAGAGAGAAAAAGAAGAGCGGGGTGGAGAATCCTGACGTTTTCCAACCCGCTTTTTCTGTGCATTTCTGCGTATGGACAAACGTGGGCATTGCGTGTATAATGAAGCCATCTCAAAAACAAATCTTGCCAGTTCGGCAAACAAATCCACAGATTTAAAAATCAATAAAGAGGTGATTTTCTGGAAACAATCCAAAAAATTTCAGTCTGTCTTCTGGTGACGGCGGCAGTTTTTCAGGATCTGAGAAAAGGAATCATATCCAATGTTCTGATCCTTTTTGGCTTTCTGGGAGGGGCGGTTTTTCAGCTGATTCGTCTGGGAGGCTCTGGACTGATCCTGTTTTTCGGAAGCGCAGTCTTTCCGGTGCTGCTTTTTTCGATTCTTTATTATTTCCGTATGATCGGCGCGGGGGATATCAAGCTTCTGGCGGCTCTCGGCGGCTTCCTGGGAATCAGTGATCTTTTTCGTTGTCTGGTCTGTGCCCTGATTTTCGGGGGCATTCTGTCTTTATTTCTTATGATTTATCGAAAAAATCTGATCCGGAGATTTCAGTATCTGGCCGGTTATGTGTCTTCTTATATCCAGGGAAAAGAATGGCAGCCCTACCGCCGAAAAGGGGAAAAAGACGGGGAATTTCCGCTCTCTGTACCAATCGCTCTGAGCGTCTGGTTCTTTGCGGCGGGCTGGCTTTAAAAAGGAGGAGTTTATGAAGAAAAGTATTTTTGCAGTCTGTGATCTTGAGGCTTCCTATGCCTACAATCTTATGGAGGCCATCGACGAGAGGCAGGGGATGTCTTTTGAGGTTCAGGCCTTTACCAACGTGGAAAGTCTGATTTCCTATGCCAGGGAAAGGCATATCGAGCTGCTTCTGATCTCGGCCGCCGCCATGTGCGGGGAGCTTCTGAAGCTTTCCATCGGGAAAATCATGATTTTGTCAGAAGGAGAAAAGAAAAAGGAGCTCTCGGACTACCCCTGTATTTATAAATATCAGGCCTCGGACCAGCTGATCGCGGAGGTCATGAATTACTATGCGGTGGAGGCAGTTCCGGCCCCGGCTGCCATGCTGAAAAAGAAGGTGGAGATCATCGGGATCTATTCGCCGGTGGGCCGCTCGTTGAAGACTTCTCTGGCCCTTACTTACGGGCAGATCCGGGCCCGGGAGCATAAGGTGCTCTATCTGAATCTGGAGGAGTATGCGGGTTTTGAGACCCTGTTGGAGGAAAAATATGAGGCAGATCTAGCCGATCTTCTCTATTTTGCCCGGCTGGGGAGCGGTAATCTGGTCTACCGGATGGGAAGCCTGATCCGCCATCTGGGAGGGCTGGACTATATTCCGCCGGCTTTCTGTCCCGAGGACCTTCGGAACATTTCGCCGGGGGAGTGGACTTCTCTGATCCGGGATCTGGCGGAATACAGTGCTTATGATGTGCTTTTGCTGGATATCGGGTCGGCGGTGAACGGAATCACGGAGCTCTTGAAGCTCTGCACGAAGGTCTTTATGCCGGTGTCCGGGGATGAGATTGCGGCGGCAAAGCTGGAGCAGTACGAGAGGGTGTTAAAGCAGCAGAACGCTTTGAATGTACTGGAGAAAACGCAAAAATTTTCCCTTCCCTTCGTGAGCGGAAGCGGAAAAGGGAAAGCATATATGGAACAGCTGGTCTGGGGAGAGCTGGGAGACTTTACCAGACAGCTCATCAGGGAGGAACAGGATGGACGAATGGGAACAGGAAGGACTGAACCTGCGAAAAAAACTCAGGGAACGGCTGGATCAGACACGGGAGGTGGAAGACCAGGAGATTTACCGGCAGATTGACGATCTGATTCTGGAAGAGACACGGAACCGCTATGTAAGTCTCAGGAGAAAAGAGGCGCTCCGGACCGAACTTTTCAACAGCATCCGGAAACTGGATATTCTTCAGGAACTCATCGATGATGATTCGGTCACGGAGATCATGGTCAACGGGACAGAAGGCATCTTTCTGGAACGGAATGGCCGCCTTCTCTGCTGGGAAAAGAAGATCACCTCGAAGGAAAAACTGGAGGATATGGTCCAGCAGATCGCCGGCCGCTGCAACCGGATCGTCAATGAGTCTGTGCCCGTGGCGGATGCCAGGCTCTCGGACGGTTCCAGAGTCAGTCTCGTGCTTCCGCCGGTGGCTTTAAACGGGCCGGTCATCACGATTCGGCGTTTCCCGAAAAATCCGATCCATATGGATCAGCTGGTGGAGCTTGGCGCTGTCACAACAGAGGCTGCGGCTTTTCTCAGAGCGCTGGTCAGAAGCGGCTACAATATTTTCATCAGCGGGGGAACCGGCTCTGGAAAGACCACATTTCTCAATGCGCTTTCCGATTTTATTCCGAAGGAGGAGCGGATCATCACCATCGAGGACAATGCGGAGCTTCAGATCCAGGGGGCAGAAAATCTGGTCCGGCTGGAGGCCAGACAGGCCAATACGGAAGGGAAAAATTCCGTGACGATCCGGGATCTCATCAAGGCAAGTTTACGAATGAGGCCGGACCGGATCGTGGTGGGAGAAGTCCGGGGCGAGGAGGCCCTGGATATGATTCAGAGCATGAATACGGGCCATGACGGTTCTTTGAGTACCGGCCATGCCAACAGCCCGAGAGATATGCTTTCGAGACTTGAGACCATGATTCTCATGGCGATGGAGCTTCCTCTTTCTGCCATCCGGCGGCAGATTGCCTCGGCGGTGGATATTCTGATTCATCTTGGGAGAATGAGGGACCGGAGCCGGAAGGTGATGGAGATCGTTGAAATCACCGGCTATGACAGGGCTTCCGGAGAAATCACGGAGCGGACCCTGTTTCAGCTGGAGGAGACGAAAGAACAACCGATGGGGGTTCTTGTCAGAAAACAGGAGCTTCTCCATGTGGAGAAGCTGAACCGGGCGGGAATTGTACTGGAAAAGATGTGAGGGTGAGGCTATGGAGAGAGATTATGGAGTCTGGAAGTTTTCCGGGAAAGAGAAGGCGAAACTGATTTTGAGTTATTTGGGGCTCTGTGGGCTGGTGAGCTGGCTTTTTTATCATTCCTTCTGGGCGGTGCTTCCTTTTCTTGCCGGACTTCCGGTGTTCTTGAAGAAAAGCCGGGAAAAGCGTATTAAAGAGCGGAGAGAGGAGCTTCTGACGGAGTTCCTCACAGGGATCCGGGCGATAGCCAGCGCTCTGGACGCAGGTTATTCCATGGAAAATGCGCTGGGGGAAGCCCTGAAAGAGACGGAAAAGGTCTATGGGATGGATGGCGTTTTTACGGAGGAGCTGCGGGAGATGGAGCGGAAACGGAACTTAAACCAGAGTATGGAGACGCTCTGGGCAGATCTTGGCAAACGAAGCGGTCTGGAGGATATCGAAAATTTCGGAGAGATCTTTCAGGTGGCCCGTCGTTCCGGAGGAAATCTAAAGGAGATTATCCAGAGTACGGCGGACAATATCACCCGGAAGACAGAGACACGAAGGGAGATCGAGATCAGCCTGGCGGCGAAAAAAATGGAGCAGAAGGTTATGAGTGCGGTTCCGTTTTTCATTCTGGCTTATGTGGACCTGGGATCGCCGGAATTTCTGGAAGGTCTTTATCATAACAAGCTGGGGATTTTCATTATGACGGCTTGTCTGGGTCTTTACCTGGCAGCTTTTTTCTGGGGAAGGAGGATTGTGGAAATTGAAGTATGAACGGTGGAAAGAGCCCTTTGACCGGGCTGGGGAGTGGCTTGTCAGGCGTTTTCCGGGGCTTCTTGTGGGGAAGCAGGGACAGCAGAACGCGGCGAGCTTAAAGATGCTTAGAACAACGAAAAATACGATAACGCTGCAAGCTTATTATGAGAGAAAGTTTTCAAGGATGCTGATGTTTCTTTTCGGCGGCCTGATTTTTCTCGGGTTTCTGGCTCTGGGTTTTCAGGGGGAAGTGCGTTGGCTGGAGCGGCCGTCGATTGAAAGGCCGGGGTATGGGGAAGGAAATCTGGAGGCAGAGCTGACCGTGGGATTTTCTGATGAAGAGACCGTGGATCTTTCCCTCATTGTGGGGGAACGGAAATATTCTTCGGAGGAGGTTCAGAAGATTTTCCATGGGGTTCTTGAGCATCTGGAAGAGCAGATTCTCGGGGAAAATGAGTCGCTGGAAGCGGTGCGGAAGGATCTGGTTTTTCCTGGTTCTTTCTGTGACGAGATCGTCACGGCAGTCTGGTCCGTGGACCCGCCGGATTATATAGACGATACCGGCCGTTTCCTAAGCGAACCACCAAAAGAAGGGATTCTGGCTACGGTAAAGGTGACGCTGACCTGTGAAAAAGAAGAGCTGATCCGGGAATTTCCGGTGAAGCTTCTGCCGCCGGAGCGGACTGAACTGGAAGAAAAAGCAGTGGAGCTGAAGGCGGAAGCGGAGGAAAACGGAGAGAAAACCCGGGAAGCGGAAGAGATGGTTCTTCCGGATAGCTGGAAAGGAACCCCCATCCGCTGGGGAATGAGGGAGGATTCACCACTTGGAGTGGGCTTTCTTCTGCTGGCGGTGGGACTCTGGTACCTCTACGGAAAGGACGACCGGGAACTGAAAAAAGAGGAGAAACATCGGAAACAGCAGATGATTCTCGATTATCCGGTGATTCTTTACAAGATGAGTATGCTTCTGGAGGCAGGAATGACCATCCGGGGAGCTTTCAGCAAGGTTGCCTTTCATTACAGGGACCAGAACGGGAAAGAAGTCCATTACGCCTACGAGGAAATGCTTCTCGCCTGCTACGAGATGGAGCAGGGAGTGGGCGAGGCTGCGGCTTACGAGGAGTTTGGGCAGAAATGCGGAAATCTTCATTATCTGAAATTCGGTTCGCTGCTCTCCCAAAACCTGAAAAAAGGCTCCCGTGGCCTGGTGGAACTTCTGGAACAGGAGGCGGAAAATGGAATGGAAGAGCGGAAGAGCCTGGCGAGGAAGCTGGGAGAAGAGGCCGGTACGAAGCTTTTGCTTCCGATGCTGCTCATGCTTATTCTGGTGATTGTGATACTGATGGTTCCGGCGATTTTGTCTTTTTAAAGGCTGGCCGGATAAGAAAAAGGAGGTTTGTCATATGGATCATGTAAAAATGTTTTTGCAGGAAGAAGACGGAGTCGGTGTGGTGGAGATCATTTTGATTCTTGTGGTACTGATCGGTCTCGTAGTGATTTTCAAAAATCAGCTGACCAAACTGGTAAACAATATTTTCAAGAAGATCACAAATCAGAGCAACGGCATCTGATGGGAAAGGAGGAAGCCATGGCGGAAAAAAGAGCGTACAGAGGGTCGATGACCGTATTTTTCAGTGTTCTTACCGTGCTTTTTCTGGCTCTGATTTCGGCCATGGCAGAGTCCGTACGGGTGCAGGGAGCCAGAGCAAAGGCTGCTTCCGTGCTGGATCTGGGGATTTTCTCTGTATTTGGAGAATATGAGAGAGATCTTCTGGAGGAGTACGAGGTCTTCGGAGTGGACGCATCTTATGGGGGCGAAGATTTTCAGAAGGAAAAGCTTTCGGAGAGGCTGGATTTTTTCATGAAGTATAACATCGAGCCCACCCGTGGAACCATGCTGACCGGAAATACGCTGTTTCCGGTACGGACGGAGGGGAGCAGCATCTTACGGACACTGCTTCTCACTGACGAGGACGGCTGGGTCTTCCGGGACCAGATTGTGCAGAATTTAAAGAGCGCCGCCGGGACAGAGCTGGCAGCAGAGTTTCTGGAAGCCCGGAAAAAGTCCCAGGAGATGGAGAAAAACCAGAAGGATTACGAAAAGCAGGAGCAGGAAGCAGAGAAAGCGCTTATTGAAGCCGAAGCGGCGCAGAGAGAGGAAGAAAAAGCTGCCGGGGGAAACTACGGAGCAGATGATGGGAGTGTTGTGCCAATGGATCCGGATGGAAGCGCTCTTCCCGCTGTGCAGGAAAAGCCGGATAATCCGTTGGATCTGATCAAAAAGGTAAAGAAGATGGGGATTCTGGGGCTGGTTCTCGAAGATCCATCTTCTGTTTCCATGAAGGAACTGGTGAAAAAGGAGCTTGCCGGGGAGCGAAAGCGGGAAAAAGGCGATCTCAGCTGGGAACGGGAAAGCAGTGGTCTCATCGGCGACGGGATTTTTCAGGAGTATCTTTTCAGTCATTTTTCCAGCGCTATGGATACGGAGGAGAAAGAGACGGCTCTTTCCTATGAATTGGAGTATCTTCTCTGCGGGAAGGAAAGTGATGAGAAGAATCTGAAAGCGACTGTGAATAAACTGCTTCTTTTGCGGGAAGGTGTCAACTTTGTCTATATATTGGCGGACGGGGAGATGCGCCACAGTGCAGAACTTTTGGCAGCAGCTATTGCGGGAGGGGCTCCCGGTGTGACGACCGCTCTGACGGCAGCCCTTCTGGCAGCCTGGGCTTATGGGGAGAGTCTTCTGGACGTACGGATTCTTCTGGCAGGAGGAAAGGTCCCGGCGGTAAAGACAAAGGAGAGCTTTCAGCTGACGCTGGAAAACCTGGGGAAACTACCGGAAGTCCTCGCTTCCTGTAAGGAAAAAGCGGGGGAGGGACTGGACTACGAGGCCTATCTTCAGATGCTTTTTCTCACAGGAAAGAAAAAGAGCTATCCCATGCGGGCGCTGAATCTCATCGAGTGTAATCTGCGGAAAAAAGAGGGAAAGGGTCATTTTCAGATTGATCACTGTATTGCGGGACTGGAGGCGGAAGCGGAGTGGGAACTGAGTCCGGTGTTTGCTGCGCTGCCAGAGGCGTTCTTAAAAACAGGGCTTGGTGCAGTGAATTATCATACCCGGGGGAAGTTTATTTATGAGATTTAGCAGAAATCAGCTGATGTGCTGCGTGGAAGGAAGATTTCTGACACAGTATGTTGCAGAATTACCATAGATAGGGAGGGAAGGAAGAATGTTCTTACAAGGAAAAGAAAATGTCTCACAGGCTGCAGACGACAGAAAGGAGAAAAAGGCTCTCCCGGCAGCCTTATCCCCGCAGAATGTTTTTGGCTCCGGCAGAAGAACATTCTTCCTTCCCCCTCTGAGAGCAGGACTTACGGTGGAGGCTGCCTGCATCCTGCCGTTGTTTCTCTGGGCTGTCCTAGCTGCACTGTATCTCATTGAGGTGTCGGTGGTTCAGGTGCGGCTGGTGGGCGGAATCCACGAGGCAGGCCGAAAGATGGCGCTGCTTTCCTACGGAATCTACGGAGGCACTTCTGAGGAGGAGAAGGGAACCGGTGTGGGCGAGGTCGTAGGTGGGGCGCTGACCGCGGTCTATGCGAAGAATTTAATTCTGAAAAAAGCAGAACTAGGTGAGACCTTGTTGAAAGAAAATGTGAAAGTCAGCCTGGTGACTTCGGATTTTTCGGATAAAGATATCATAGATTTAAGAGTGATGAGCAGGATTCAGCTTCCGATTCCTGTATACAGGCTTCGAGGGCTGAAATTTCTGGAGAGAGGTCGGGTACGGGCCTGGACGGGAAGATCGCCCTCAAATGGAAGTGGAGACGGGGATGAGAACGAAGGAGAGATGGTCTATGTGGCCTTAAACGGCAGCGTCTATCACCGGGATCCGGACTGCAGCTATATCAAGGTGAAGGTCCTCTCTGCCTCTGTGGCGGAGATGGACCGCAAGAGAAGCTCGGACGGTTCCAAATATTATGCCTGCAGCTGCTACGGAGCCCATCCCTCGCCGACAGTCTATTATACGCACTACGGCAATCGCTATCATGGCTCCTTAAGCTGCAGCGTTTTGAAGCGGACGGCCCAGAAGGTTCCGTTATCCTCAGTCAGTGGGTGGAAAGCCTGCTCAAAATGTGGATAACTTTCCGGAAAAAGAGAGAGGAAGGTGGAAAATGAGACTTTCATATCTGGTTTGGTTTCTGTTTCTGGCGGTGGTCAGCTGGCAGGACTTTCAAAAGCAGGAGATTTCCTCCTGGCTTCTCATCCTGATGGGAGCTTTGGGAACTGTGATTCAGCTCTTTGAAGGAAGCGTTTCTCTGGGCGGCTGGTTTGGAGGAATTTTTCTTGGGCTGGCGCTGCTTTTTCTGGCCTTTGTCACCCGGGAGGAGATCGGGTACGGAGACGGCTGGCTGGTGGTGGTCATGGGAATGTCTCTGGGTTTACGGTTTTCCTTCCTGGCCTTTCTATTGGCCCTCGGAATCTCAGCGCTGGTGAGCGGAAGTCTTCTGATTTCCCGGAAGGTAAAGAGAAATTACCGCCTGCCCTTTGCGCCATTTCTGCTGGCCGGTTCAGCTTTGAGTTTCTTTCTGTACGGAGGATAAGGATGAAAAAAGGCAGTTATACCGTGGAGGCGGCCCTTCTCATGGGCGTTTTGATTCCGCTTCTTGTGGGCGTGATCTATCTTGGATTTTTTATGATGATTCGGGGAAATGTGCAGGGGGAAGCAATAGAAAAAGCCCTTACGGCTCTCCTTATCGGTGAGGAGACAGAAGGAGTTTCCCTTGGGGAAAAAGAAGTTTCCGTGGAAGCGGAGGCGGCGGTGCCGGCCTTTCCCTTTGGAAAGCGTGTTTTTTCTCTGGCGGATTCGGTTCAGGGGCGTTTTGTGCTGGAACGGCAGAAACCGTCGGAAACCATTTTCCGTATGCACAGTCTGAAAAAAGCGATAAGGCAGGTGAAGAAGGAATGAAACCTTCCTACAGAAAAGAAAAAGACAACGATTATATGATCCTGGAAGCGCCGGGGAAACCGGAGGGAGGAGAGTATCAGATCCGTATGCTCTTGGTGAATCCCATCTATGGGCTTCTTCCGTGTAAGATGCGGATGGTGGATGGAAGCCGGGCGTTTTATTACGATATCACGGAAAAACAGCCCATGACCAGCGTGTTTGAGCGCCGCCTGATGGGAAAGGAAGATATCGAAAAGCTTCTCGGCGGCCTGGAAAAGGCCATGGATGAGGCGGGGCGTTATCTTCTGGTTATGGAACAGTTTATCTTAAAGCCGGAATATATTTTTCAGGATACGGAGACAGGAGAATTCTTTTTCTGCTATCTGCCTTTTTATGATGGAAGTCTGGAAACGGATTTCCGGGAGCTGGCGGAATACATCTTAAAAAGACTGGATCACAGCCAGGAGGAGGCGGTGCTCTGGGGGTATGATATCTACAGCCGGTCGGCGGAGGAACATTTCAGCATTGGGAAAATTCTGGAGAGCGTTCACGAGCGGGCGGCGAAAGAAGCAGTCAGGAAGTCACGGGAAAAATCCCCGGAAAAGATGCGCCAGACGGCTCCGCGGGAGGAAAGACAAAAGCCTGTGGAAGAGCTGGAATATATCGAAGTGGAAGAGGGAGTTTCGGAAGAAACAGCGCGTCCGGCTGCCGGGCGTGCGGAGAGCAGGCCTGTGGAAAAAACAATTCTCCGTGAGGGAAAAGCAGAGAATACAGAAAAAACTGTCGAGAGAGAGAAGCCGGAGAAACGGAACACCGAAGCAAGAAGAGAGGCCTGGGCGGCAGAGAAAAAGAAGAAGCATCTTTTTGGAAAAAAGCAGGATAAAAATATCGAAAACAGACCGAAAAAAAGCAAGGGCAGAAAAAGTGTAGAATTTCGCGCAGAGTTTCGGGGGCGGCGCAAGCAGTTCCTTCAGGTTTTCATCGGAATGACGGCCTCTGTTGCGGCGGCAGTCTGGGCTGTGGTTTGTCAGGGGTTGAATTTCATCCAGGCAGGTGGTATTCTGTTCCTGTGTATGGGACTTCTGGTGTATTTTACGACTGTTTTCCAGAAAAAGCCGGCAAAGAAAGCCACCTCCCCGGAGGAGGAAGTGCTTTTGTGGGAACAGGAGCTAAAGGAAGATGGAGACAAGACGGTCTTCCTTGGCAGTCCGGTGCCGGAAAAATATCCGGTTCTTGTGAGTATGGATCCCGGAAAGCAGGAAAATATCGTTCTCGACCGGGAACGGATGACCGTGGGAAAACAGAAAGAGCAGGTAGACATTTTTCTTCAGGATCCTTCGGTGAGCAGAATCCATGCTTCTCTGGAAAAAAGCGGAGAAGACTGGTATCTCAGGGACAGAGGTTCCACAAACGGGACTTTTCTGGACGGCCTGCGGCTGGAAGAAGGAGAAAAGAAAAAGCTCCTGGACGGAGCGGAGATCAGTTTTTCCGGGCGGCGTTTCTATTTTCATTCAGACAGCACAGGAAGTACCGTTCAAAACTGAAATGTTTGGAGATGAAAGAATGGATGAACTGCGGGATTTTCTAAGATCGAGGGGAAAGATCACATTGACGTTGGTGGTGGTCAACATTCTGCTCTTTTTTGTGATGGATTTCAGAGGCAATACGGAAAATGGAGGTTACATGCTGGCGCACGGAGCGGCTTATGGGCCGCTGATCCTGGAAAATGGGGAGTATTACCGGCTGTTTACGTCCATGTTTCTGCACTTTGGCATCGAGCATCTCTTTGGAAATATGCTGACGCTGATTTTCTTAGGGGATCTGCTGGAAAAAATGATCGGAAAATTCCGTTTTATCCTGATCTATTTTCTCGGAGGACTGGCAGGAAACCTCCTTTCCCTCGCAAAGGAAATGATTACCGGAAACTATGCGATATCGGCAGGAGCTTCCGGAGCGATCTTCGCTGTGGTGGGCGCATTGGTGTTCCTGGTGGTGCGCCATCGGGGAAAACTCCCGGGGACCAGCGGCCAGCGCCTGGCAGTTATGGCGCTTCTGACGCTGGCAGATGGTTTCGTGTCAACCGGTGTGGACTATATGGCGCACTTGGGCGGTATGGCAGCAGGCTTTGTGCTGGCGGCGATACTGGTCGGAAGACGGAAACTGAAGGTCGTTCCCTCTTTCCCGGAAGAATAAGTGATGTCACCGCCGTGAGCTCTGGCGACCCGCTGAACCAGCGGGAGACCAAGGCCGGTACCGTTCTTCTTGTGGGTGACAAAGGGCGTAAAGATCTCATCCTGAATCTCCGGGGAAATACCGATGCCGTTATCCGTCACCTGGATCACAAGCCCGTCTTTATCGCAAAGGCAGGAAAAGAGAACCTCCGTTGCCCCGGATTCAAAAGCGTTCCGGAGAAGATTCGTGATGGCCTGGCGAAGCTTTACTGGATCGCCGTTTATTGTGGGGAGTTCTTCGGGAAAACGGGTTGAAAAACGGATATTCGGGTCGGGTGAGAGCAGTCTGGCATTGGAAGCGATCTCTCTTAGAAAGGAAGAAAGCTCCAGTGCCTCCGGGTGGATCTTTTCGCCGTTATTGTAGCCGGAGAGCTCGTCGAGGAGTCTCCGGAGAAAAAGCATATCTTTTTTCATATCGTCCCAGAGGTCAAAACTTAAGACTTCCGGATGTTCTGCTTCGATCAGCTGCATGGAACTGTTGATCAGTGTGACCGGATTTCGGATCTCATGAGAGATCCGGGAAAGGGCCAGGTGATGTTCCTCTTTCAATTTCTGAATTTCTCTTTCTTTTTCTTTCATAAAATCACAACCTCCATGAAAAAAGTCTAGCATTCAAAATGGAAAATAGCAAACATATTTCATTGACATAATTTTACAAAAGACTTACCATAAAAAGGTAAGGGAAAATTTTCATAACAGCTGAAAAAGCGGAAAAGAGGTAGAACAATGAAAGATGAGAACTGCATTTTCTGTAAAATCGCAAATGGAGGGATTCCGTCTGCAACTCTGTATGAGGATGAGGATTTTCGAGTAATCCTGGATCTGGGTCCCGCAACCAGGGGACATGCGCTGATTCTTCCCAAGGAGCATTATGCAAATGTGATTGCGCTCCCGGAAGAGGTAACAGCGAAAGCCTTTATCCTTGCCAAGAAAATGGCAGCCAAGATGATGGAAGTGCTGCACTGTGACGGTGTCAATGTGGTTCAGAATAACGGAGAAGCCGCCGGACAGACCGTATTCCATTTCCATATCCATCTGATCCCGCGTTATGAGGGAGATGGCGCAGGCGTTACATGGGCACCGGGAACACTGACTGATGAAACAAGGGAAGAGATCTTAAAAGCATTTGCGGATTGATTGATAAATCCGGGAGGCAGAAATAAACAGGGAGTGAGAGCAACTGATGAAAAAGAATGAAAGATTTACGGATACCTATAACAGGTATGGAGATCTTATCTTCTGGTACGCAAAGAGACGGCTTTCCAATGAGGAGCTGTCAAAAGAATGTACACAGCAGGTATTTTTGAAATATTATGAGCATATGGATGTGATTTCAGAGGAAATGGTAAAGGCCTGGCTGCTTACCTGCTGTAAAAATGAGATCATCGATTATTTCAGAAAGATTGAGAGAAGAAAAGGTTTTGAAAACATTGATGCGCCCGAGGTAGAGGTGCATATCTGTTCGCAGGATAATGCGGAATATGTTGTGGAGCGGCTGAATCGGGAGGCTTTTTATACGGAAGTCCTGACGGCTCTGCGTAAAAAGAACGAAAGCTGGTATCAGATTGTCTGGGCTGTCTGTGTCGAAGAACTGTCACAGGAAGAAGCAGCAGAACGGCTTGGAATTTCACCGGAGATTCTTCGTGCGAAGCTTTATCGCGCAAGAAAATACATCCGCAGGAAGTTCAAGGACAAATATGATCTGCTCTGATGCAGACAGAAGATGAAAAAGGATGCCTCATAAAGAGGCATCCTCGATCAGCTGAATGATGGTGGAAATGGCATCGCCCTGCTGGCTTTTCTCCATGGCGGCGATATAGTCACTGCGGTGGTCATACAGTTTCTGGATGGCCGGGAGCAGGATGGACGGTGCCAGTTCTTCCTCGCTTAATACCATGCTGAAGCCCTGGCGCTCGAAAGATTCTGCATTCAGAATCTGGTCGCCCCGGCTGGCATTGGCAGAGAGAGGAATCAGAAGATTTGGTTTTCTTAAAGCAAGGAGCTCGCAGATGGCGTTGGCTCCTGCACGGGATACGCAGATGTCAGCCAGAGCAAAAAGGTCGGCCAGTTCATCTTTGATATACTCGTACTGAACATATCCATCCATATAATTCAGGGTGGGGTCCAGTTTTCCCTTACCGCAGAGGTGAATGACCTGGAAGGTTTTCAGAAGCTCCGGCAGGATTCCGCGGATGGAATCGTTGACGATGACAGAACCCTGGCTGCCGCCGATGACCAGAAGTACCGGTTTGTCAGCGGTGAAACCACAGAAGTCAAGAGCTTTCAGCCTGTTTCCTTTGAGAAGCTCCTGACGGATCGGTGAGCCGGTCAGAACTGCTTTACCATCCGGAATGTGGCTGATGGTCTCAGGAAAGTTGCAGCAGACTTTGGTGGCTGAGGGAATGGAAAGCTTGTTTGCCAGACCCGGAGTCAGATCGGATTCATGGATCACGACCGGAATATGACAATGCTTCGCTGCCATGACAACGGGAACTGCCACGAAGCCTCCTTTGGAAAAGACAACGCTGGGCTTCAGTTTTTTCATCAGCCGGACGGCCTGTCCGTATCCTTTGATTACACGGAAGGGATCGCTGAAATTCTTAATATCAAAATAACGGCGGAGTTTTCCGGATGCAATTCCATAATAGGGAATCTTCAGATCTTCAATGAGCTTTCGCTCGATACCATCATAAGAACCAATATACTGAATATCATAACCTTTTTCCTTCAGTTTCGGAACAAGGGCAATGTTCGGGGTTACATGTCCGGCAGTGCCTCCGCCGGTAAGGATAATTCGTTTCATGCTATTCCTCCAAAAATTATTCGTAACTGCTGAGTATTTTCACAGTTACAGAGATTCTACATTACATCTTATACTGTTATGGGAAAAAGTCAAGAAGGGAAACAGGAAAGAAACCGGAGAAAACAGCGCGGAAACGCAGAAGAGGACAGGAATTTGAAAAGGGATAGAGATTTGAAAAAAGAGAAAGTAGAGAGTCTGTACGTCACTCGGGAAATGGCGGAAGACAAGGAAATGGATGAGAAAATCCGTCAGGATCTGATCCATGTGGCCGACCAGGCTGAGAAAGAGTTTCAGGAGGAGGAAGCCCTCGGCGCTCCCCGCATGAAACCGGAAGAAAAACAGCAGTTATTTGACGATATCGTAGGCGAGCTGAAAAAGAAAGGCATCTGGGAAGAAAGCCCGGAAGATCAGCTGTCCGCCGAAGACCGGGAAGCTCTGCGCCTCGGCCGCGAACTCCTCAACAACCCCAAGAAGAAACGATCTGCCGTTATTCATAAGATATTTAAAGGTGTGGCTGGAGCTGCTGTTGTGGCGGTGGGGGTGTTTGTGCTGAGTATGAGTAGTGAGGCGAATAGGGAGAAAGTTTTGAGTGTGTGGAATAGTTTAGTAGGTGAAGAATTAAGAACTAATATAGATGTAAGTGAGGATGGCACAAAATATTCAGAAGAATTTTCAGAACAAAAAGCATTTGATTTGATAAAGAATGAGTTAGGAATAGATGCTTTAAAGATAATATATATTCCTAATGGTATGTATTATGATAGTTATCTAATAGACCAAGAGGATGGTATGGCAATTATTTACTATAGATATAATAATTCTATTATTACTGTCTATATGTATAAAGAAAGTTTAACATCAAGTCACAGTCAGAAATTCGATGGAGAAATAATTGATTCTATTGATATCCATTCAAAGGAAATAAAAACTAAGATTTGGAAAGTGGATGGCGATCAAGAATCTTTTGCTTCAGGATTTGAATATAATAATGCGTATTATATGATAAGCGGAAATATGCCAGAAGATGAATTTAAAAAGATGATTGCTTCAGTAGCATTTTAAAATTTTTTAAATAAAAAATAAAAACACACGTCATAAAATAAAAGAGAGAACGTATTAAATAATGTGATGTAAAATTTCAATCAAAGGAGGAATAATGAAAAAAACAAAAAATTTGTTCCTATTGGTTTTAGCCATTATGTTCTTTGCGAATTTGACAGTAATAAGTGGAAAAGCACAAGGGCCTTTAGATGGAGAAATAGTAGATGGATCGCTATTAACAAGTGACGAAAGTGCTTTTGATGAAAAACCATTAATACTTCAAAACTCTTTAGAAGGAGATATTATTCCTTTTGGAACATATCTTTCTAATGGAATATCTGGAATAACAGATAAAGGTGGCGGTGTGGTTTATGTGTCTGGTCATACAAATTGTAATCGGACAAGTGATAAAGTACAGGTATATCTTTATTTAGAGCGATTAGGTAATAGCGGATGGGGAACAGTTAAGACGCATTCAAATATTGCGTATAATGCTTATAAAGTAAGCGCAGGTGTAAGTTTTTATGTGTCGAAGGGGTATTATTATAGAGTCAGAGGATCACATATTGCCAAGAAAGGCAGTACCGTAGAATCCTGCACCACCTGCACCAGCGCCATCTACATCGGCTAATTACATATTTATTTAGGTGTAACGGAAATAAAAAAGTATATCCTCCACAACTGAAAAAATAACCGCATGAAATTTTACATTACCTTTTGTGGTGGAAAGAGAAAAAGAATAAGCAATAACCAGTAATCAATAACCAGTAACCAGAAAACAATGAAAAGGGAAAAACGCCTTCCATTTCTGGGGGGCGTTGCAAAAAAAGGGAAGAGAAAGAGTATGAACGCATTATATTTTCGCCATTTATTTCAGAACACGGCAAGGGGAGTCGTGCATACAGTAAGTGCCAGCGGAGAAAAAGGGGAATTTTGTCTCTGTAGCTTATGTTCCGATGGAAGACCGCTTGAGGAAGAGGCTCATGCGGGAGAACTTTTCAGACTGGAAAAAGCAGTCATCACGATGCTGCTCCTGGAAAACCTGCATCCGGAAGATCTGAAGAAGGTTGGGAAACTTCTGAAGACCAATAAAGTGGAGCGGGTGCTCATTCCTTACGGAGACACGGCGGAAAATCTGCCGGAGCTTTCCAAAGCAGAAAAGGTACAGATACTGAAAGCCGGGGAAACAGTTGTGCTTCAGGAGAAGGGCTGGAACGTCTGGGTGAAATGTCTGGATCACGGCCCAAAAGGAAATCTGGTTTTGTATCATGGACCTTGTGAGACCTCCAAGAAAGGAATGGACTGTCTGATGGCGGTAAAACCCGCGGGGGCGGAGCTGCCATGTAGCGCTTGTGTCTGTCAGGAAGACCACACCTGCGGAATGAGATGCTGCCTGTATAATGATTTTATCCTGTGCAAAGGGCATAATGGAAAATATGACGGCAGTTATGTATTAGGAACACTGCTGCTGGGAAATGCGGATATCAAAACAAAAGAAAAAGAACTGAGAGAAGATTTGAAGCCCTATCTTGCGGACCTTCGGGTTATTTCGATGAACGAGAGCGGTTGCAGTGAGAAGGTTTCCGATTCTTTCATTACAGATCTCGGGGAGAAAAACAGACGGTTTGACCAGTTTTACATCTTGCCCGGGAATATAGAAGGAAACGACGGGATGCTGAAAACGATTTTAAGAGGAGGACCCCGCCGGATTCCATTTCTGACGAGTCAGGAAGCTGGCGTATGTATCTCCGGTTTTTTGAAAAACAAATCAGAATTATAAGAGAAGTCTCTGAGAGGGTGCCGCTGGAGGTCTGGCGGCGCTCTTTTTTACACTTTTTTCGCACAAAAAGTCCTTCTAAAACCTGAATTTAATGAACAAAACTCATAAAAAACAGGTATAATAGAAGTATAAAAAGTGTATTCTGTGAACTTGATGATATTTCGGGACCTTGCAGAAATCAGCGGCTGGTCCCGGATCAGATAGACGGGAGGTGCATTCTATGAGACTTACTTTTCTGGGAGCAACACATGAGGTGACAGGCAGTTGTTTTTATCTGGAAGTGGGGGAGCACAAGCTTCTGATTGACTGCGGTATGGAGCAGGGACCGGATGAATTTGAAAATCAGGAGATTCCGGTGGCGGCCAGCGAGATCGAGGCAGTGCTTCTGACTCACGCGCACATCGATCACTCCGGCAATCTGCCGCTTCTTTATCAGAGAGGGTTCCGGGGACAGATTTTTACCACAGAGGCCACAAGGGATCTCTGTCAGATCATGCTTCGTGACAGTGCCCACATTCAGATGTTTGAGGCGGAGTGGCGGAACCGGAAAGGCCGGAGAGCCGGAAAAGCGGAAGTTCTTCCCTTATATGACATGAATGATGCCGAAGGGGCTATCCAGTGTCTGGTGGGTCTGCCTTATGGAAAAGAGTATCATGTAAACGAAAATGTGCGGATTCGTTTTGTGGACGCGGGCCATCTTCTGGGCTCGGCCTCCATTGAGGTCTGGGTGACGGAGGAAGGCGTCGAGAAAAAGATCGTTTTTTCCGGCGATATCGGAAATAAACATCAGCCTTTAATCCGGGATCCGGAATATCTGAAAGAAGCGGACTATGTGGTGATGGAATCCACCTATGGCGACCGGAGCCATGGCCCGAAGCCGGATTATGTGAAAGAGCTGGCAGCTATCATGCAGCGGACCTTTGACCGGGGCGGCAATCTGGTGATTCCTTCCTTTGCTGTGGGGCGGACCCAGGAGATGCTGTATTTCATCCGAAAGATTAAGGAGGACCATCTGGTGAAAAATCATGACGGCTTCCAGGTCTTTGTGGACAGTCCGCTGGCACTGGAGGCGACGACGATCTTTCAGAAGCATATGTGGGACGATTACGATGAAGAGGCCATGGAGCTGGTGAAAAAAGGCATCAACCCCATTGGTTTTGACGGCCTTCGAACCTCTGTCACCAGCGATGATTCCAAAAATATCAACTTTGATCCGAATCCGAAAGTGATTCTTTCCGCCAGCGGCATGTGCGAGGCAGGCAGAATCAAGCACCATCTGAAACACAACCTCTGGAGGCCGGAAAGTACGGTTCTCTTCGTGGGTTATCAGGCAGTGGGAACGCTGGGAAGGTCCATCATTGAAGGCGCGGATAAGGTGAAGCTTTTTGGTGAGGAGATCGAGGTGAGAGCGGAGATCTGTAAACTGAACGGCATCAGCGGCCATGCGGACAGGGAAGGCCTTCTGGAATGGCTGGGCGCTTTTGAGAAAAAGCCGGAAAAAGTGTTTGTGGTCCATGGAGACGATTCGGTCATCGACGGCTTTGCAAAGCTGATTCATGAAACCTTTGGACTGGATGCCCAGGCGCCCTACAGCGGTTCGGTTTTTGATCTGAAAAACGGCTGCTGGGAAAAAGAAGAAGCTCCGGTTCGGATTAAGAAACCCGAAACCAGAGCTCAGGATGCAATTCAGGGCCTTAAAGCCAATACGCCCTTTGCCAGACTTCTGGCGGCCGGCCAGCGTCTGCTGACGGTGATCCGCCACAACGAGGGCGGCGCAAACAAAGATCTGGCCAGATTTACCAGCCAGATCAATTCCCTTTGCGATAAATGGGACAGATAATTATAATTTTTTCCTCGTCATCTCAGGGTTCGTGCAATACTGAATGACGGTTTCCTGGGTGATGATGCCCTTCCGGTAAAGATTCAGAAGGCTGTTGTCCATGGAGATCATATCCTCCCTGGCGGAGGTGTAGATGATGCCGTCGATCTGATGCACCTTGTTGTCGCGGATCATGTTGCTGATGGCCGGGGTCATGGCCATGATCTCAAAAGCCGGAACCAGCGTGCCGTTTTTGGCGGGAACCAGCTGCTGGGAGACGACGGCCTTCAGTACCATGGAGAGCTGGACTGCGATCTGGCGCTGCTGGGAGGCATCAAAAACGTCAATGATACGGCTGATAGTGTTTGCCGCGCCGATGGTATGCAGACTCGACAGCACCAGATGGCCGGTTTCCGCCGCGGTCATGGCGGTCTGGATTGTCTCGAAATCACGCATTTCTCCGAGGAGGATCACATCCGGACTCTGACGAAGGGCAGCTCTTAAAGCCACCAGATAATTTTCCGTATCGGTGGAAATCTCACGCTGACTTACGATGCTTTCCTTATGGTGGTGCAGGTATTCGAGGGGGTCCTCCAGAGTGATGATGTGGTCCTGCTTGGTGGTGTTGATCCGGTCTACCAGGCAGGCCAGCGTCGTGGATTTTCCGCTTCCGGCCGGGCCGGTGACGAGAACCATGCCTTTGGTGTATTCGGAAAGGGCCATGACGGCATTGGGAATCCCAAGCTGGGTGGGATTTGGAAGCTCAAAGGTGATGACGCGGATGACAGCGGCAAGAGAGCCACGCTGCTTATAGGTACTCACCCGGAAACGGGAAAGACCGGGAATGGAAAAAGAAAAATCATCGTCGCCGTTTTTCAGGAAGGTGTCGATGGTGTGGGAGCGGGTGAGGTCGTAGATCTGCCGGATGAAAGCCTCCGTGCTGTCGGGCATCAGCCGTTCCCCCTTATGAAAAAGAACGCCGTTGACCCGGTAAGAAAGGGGAAGACCGGCGACAATAAAGATGTCGGAAGCCCCGACGGCGGTGGCATCATGAAGAATCTCCGCGGCATTTATGGTTGTTTCACTCATAGGTTTTATCAGTTCCTTTCTCTGCGGTTTCTGTCTGTACATAGACGTTCTGGCGGGTGTCCGGCGTCCAGTCTGCGGTGTTCACGGTTTTCCAGGTGGTGACGGTGTAAAAAGTGCCGCCTGCCTCGGGATAGCGGAGGGTAAGACTGACAGCCAGTACCTGGGTATCTGCCAGCGGTACGGAAAAGGAAAGTGTGCGGGAAGCAGAATCCCAGGAATATATCGAATTACCGGTTTCACTCTCAGAATTTTCTGCATCTTCAAAATGTATCTCAATTTCCTGAAAATACATTTCTTCTCCCTCTGTATTTTTCCATATTTTTTCTAAAATTCCATCAATTTCCCCAATTCGATTCTCTGCCTGGTTGCAGGCCTCATAATAAGCCGTGGTCCGGTCGGCAGTCTTCCGGCTTAAGTTTCGGTCTGCCCGGGCGCTGAGAAGAGAAAGCACCGCAAAGGTGAGAAGACAGAGGGAGAGGAAAATCAGAAGCAGGGTGGAAGTTCCGGCAGTCAGAAGAGGCCGGGAAGTCTTTTTTTTCATGAATTTCCCTCCTTTTCGGCTGTCAGCGGGATATGGCGGCAGACCGTGAGAGAGTAAATTTCTGCGTCTCCGCTTAAAAAGCGGATAACTGCACTACGGCTGTCAGTCCCGGATGAACTGGTCTTCACTGTCAGGCGGTATTTTGCCTCGTTTTCTCCGGAGCTCTGGAAATTTTCATCATAAAACAGTTCAACTCCCTGTTCTGCCGTTATTCCTTCGGGAAATTTTTCCAGAAAGGCTTCTGCACTTCCATCTGTGCCGGAAAAAACTTCCGCGGCGCTGGCACAGAGACTCTGGGCGTGGCTGAGTTCCAGGGAAGAGCGGCTGATGGAATGAGCTCGGGCAAAGACCTGGATGCAGATCGCCGCAGTCAGAAGGAAGAAAAACAGTACAATGATAAGCTCCATCAGAAACAGACTGGAGCTGCTTTTTCTCTCATGCATTGCTATTGGCCACCTCCGTTCTGGGTCGGATATAGGCAGAAAGCACCTCGCCATTCGCATCCTCTGCCCGGACAGAATAAAAACCGTCCTCCGTTTTTTCTATGGAAAAACCAGCGAGAGACACGATGGCCGTTCCCTGCTCCGGGGTGACTTCTCTGGAAGCTTCCGTCAGAAGTTCTTTTAAAGCTCCATCCTGAAAATAGAGATAGGTCCGGTAGGACGTCCCCTCAATTTCCTGGGAAAGGATGAGGGCGGGAAGCCCGTCCAGTTCGCCGGGAGAAATGGCGCCGCTCTCATCGGCATGCCGGATTTTTTCCGTCACATAGGCAAGGGCCGTCCGGACCGTATAATTGCTTTCCATCCGGGAAGCGGTATTCTGATAGACTTTCGCGCCAAGCAGAATGACGGCCAGGGCGGAAGAGGTAAATACCAGGAAAAGCAGCAGGACAAAAAGTATGTCTGTGGAATGCTTCCGGGCATTTTTCAGATCCATGACAAGTCTCCTTTCTATTTCCGGGCAAAAACTTTTACATCGGGCATCAGATTGGAGCCGATGATTTCGTAGTCCACAATATATTTTTCCGGGTCGTAGGTGATCCCGTAATGTTCTTTGAGATAATCCAGACTTTCCGGATAACTTCCCTCCACCGCATAACAGTGGACGGTGCTTCGCCGGATCGCCTGCTGAAGATTTTCCATCTGCTGTTCGGAAGCCGTCTGAGAAACTGAACCCACGCCCTTATAAAACAGAAGAAAAATCAGCAGGAAAATTAAGATGGAAGCAGGCAGGGTCAGCTGGCTTAGAGAAAATCCCCGTTTTTTCTGAAATCGATTCATAGCAGTATCCTTCCTTTCCAGACAGGCCTTATCCGATGTTTGACATTACATTTACCAGCGGAAGCATGACGGAGAGCAGGATCAGTCCCACCAAGACAGAAAGGACAGCCACCAGCGTGGGTTCCAGAAGTCCGGCCAGACTCTGGAGCTTTTCGTCCGTCTCAGTCTGTAACCGGGAAGCAATATCGGAAAGAGCGCTGTCTGCCGCTCCGGCCCGGAAACCGACAGATACCATCCGGGCATCTATGCCAGAGAAAATGCCCGCTTTGTTCAGAGCGTCGGAAAAATCCTCTCCATTCTGAATGGCTTCCCGGGCAGAAGCAATCTTCTGGCAAAAATCGGGATCATCCACGAGCTGGGTCACGAGGTCAAAGCCTTCCTCCGTGTCCAGGCCGCTTTTCAACGCTACGGACATTCCGGAAGCAAAGCGGGCACAGGAGGTATCATACATCAGGCGGCGGGAAAGCGGAAATTTCCGGGCGATCGTCCGAAGCTGTATGCGTCCTTTTGTGGTGCGGGTCAGATAGAGAAGACCGACAGCCAGAAGAAGGAAGAGAATCAGAAAGACAAGGGCATACCGCCGAAGTCCGTTTCCAAGGTGAAGAACGCCCGCTGCGGCTCCGCTCATTTCCACTCCGAGCTCCTGAAAGACCTGGTCAAAAACCGGCATGACTTTTACGATCAGCACAAGGAGGACCGCAGAGAGCATGCCCAGCATGATCAGAGGATAAGTCAGAGCGTCCCGGATGCTGCCGGTCAGGGCCTCTTCCCGCTCATAATGGGCGGCCAGGGAAGCGAAGGTGTCATCCAGATTTCCGGAGAGCTCGCCCATTTTTACCATGTGAACAAAATAGGAAGGAAAAACTTCGGTTTTTTCCAGTGCAGATTGAATATCTCCGGTTTCCAGCAGTTCGTCGTAAATGACGGACAGAATTTTTTGCCCGTCTTTCGTGTCGGCATCATCCCGCAGGATAGAAATGCCTTCCAGAAGGGAGATTCCTGCCTTTAAAAGCATGGAGAGCTGACGGCAGAGATAGATCAGCTCCGGGTTGGTCATTTTCTTTTCTTTCATATTATAATACCTCACAACAATATGCGTGTTTATCGAATATACTCTGTGATGTAGTTGTCTCCGTCTCCGATATATTCCTGAATACTTTCATCGGTACCAGTGGCTGCAAAAGTGGGGTCCATCAGTTTCCATTCATCCCCGTTGAACTCCACGGCCCGTTCCACCCAGCCGACGGACTGGATGTAAACGTCGATCCAGGCATGGCGGACAGAGGCGCTGTAGCCGATGGCCAGTTTTGCCGGGATGCCGATGGAACGCAGCATGGCGGCCGTCAGAGAGGCATAGTCAAAGCAGATTCCTTTTTTTGTGGAAAGGGTCTCGTCGATATCGGGCAGATAATTTCCGGAAATGGTGGCTGCCTTCTCATTGTCATAGGTGATATTGGCTGTGACATATTCGTAGATAGCAGTGAGGGCCTCCACATCGGAAGTAAGACCGGAAGTCAGCTGAGCGGCCAGAGAAACGGCCTTGCTGTCCTGACTGAAATTTACATACTGGTTGGGATAAAGAAAAGGAAGAAAATCATTTGTCAGTTCCACGTCGATCACCTGGCTGAAAAGGGAGGCATACTGATCTTCTGAAATATTCTGGAAGGCCATAAGGGTGTAGCTTCCGCTGCCAGCGGTGAAAGGAAAGACTGTGGGGCTGTCTGCCTCTTCGATGAAATACTTATAGGTCACGTTGTCCGGCCCAATGAGCTGAATATTGATTTTTCCGCCGTCTCCTGACATGGTTCCAATGAAATATCCCTGATCCGTGTGAGAAAGATCCAGAAGCAGGGGGTCGCCGCCGATGGTATTGCTGCCGTCGGCCTGGGGAACCAGAACGTGGGTTTCACCCGGCGTAAAGGAGGAAGAAGCTTCGCTGCTTCCTTTTTTGGAACAGCCGGAGAGGGTCAGAACGAGTATAAGAAAAAGGAAAGGAACCGGAGAACGGAAAAATTGCCGGTGGTTCATAAAAATGCTCCTTCTCATGTTTGGCGGGGCCCAAGCACAAAGACTTTTTGAACTTTTGCCCTTTGGCACCAGTATAGCAGATTCCAGGGAAAAGAAAAAGGAAAAATGTCAGGAAATGGGATTGACAAACCTGGGGGAAGATGTATATACTTAATATGAATTATAAAAAACAAGGGCAAACCTGTTGAAAAGCAGGGACGCAAAGCCAAGGGTCTAAGGTCGTGAGACTATGACAGCCGGTTGCCACATTTAATGCAAAGTTTAGGAAAGACGAAGCTAGATTTGCAGAATGCGTATTAGTTTAGGCAGCCGCTCTCTGTTCTTTTATAAGTCCGAGAAGCGGTATTTTTATTGCAATTCAAAATTCGTCCCGTTCCGATCAAAAGGAGGGCGCAAGAGATGAAAGGAAAGAATTTAAAACAGTTACTAAACAATCAGAAAGCAAAAAGAGTCGGATGTATTCTTCTGGCAGCAGCAGTGCTCGGTACCGGCGCCTGGGCTGTGGATAACGGACAGAAATCAGATGTTCCGGAGCTTACAAGTTTTGTAGATCTGGACGATCAGATCTCCATCGATGAGGATGAGGTGCCCCTTACTTCCGCACCGAAGACTTCTGTGAAGACACAGACTTCCACCACCAAGAAAGTGGTAAATCTGAAAAAGAAATCCACCAAGACCTACACACAGAAGAGCAAACCCAAGTCTGTGAAGAGTCCTACAATCACAAAGACTTCCAGAGCAGCAACGACTACTACCAATAGAGTGACTACCACTTATGTCACAAAGAGATACAAGAAAAACTCCAAAAAGATGACCATGATCACCACCAAGAAGATCAAGACCACCATCACTACTGTAACAAAGACCGCCGCAAACTCCGGTGGAACCACGACAGCATCAGTTCAGAAAGCAGCAACGACAACCGCTTCTGCAAAGAAGAACACCACCCCGTACAACGTTCCCGTTGCTACCCTGGCTCCTCTTCTTGACTCCAGAGTCATGAAGGCTTATCAGGAGCTTCACTTCGATATCACGATCGACGGAACCGTTTCCTACGCAGGTTACTTCGATGCGAGAAAACAGAACATTACACTGAGAGAGGAAAGCGATACAATTTATCATGAGATCGGTCACTTTGTAGCTTTCCTTGCAGGAAACGTAGATACCAAGGCAAACTTCCAGTCCATCTACCAGCAGGAGAAAAATTCCTTCACCGGAAGCAGACGTGTTTACGCAGTACAGAACGCGTCTGAGTATTTCGCAGAGTGTTTCAGAGAGTACACACTGAACCCTGCTACCTTAAAGAGCACCTGCCCGCAGACCTTTGAAGCCATCACCAATGCGCTGAATAAGATCACGGATTCCCAGATCGCTCAGGCAAAAGCTTTCTACGGTTCCATCTGGACAAAATAATACATAAAAAACGCGGCGGCTGTGCAAAAACACAGCCGCCGTTATTATTTTCATGAGTTCAATTATTTCGTTTCCTCTGCAAGGATGAGCTTTAAGGCCTGAGCCAGCTGATCCGGGCAGGAGGTGGGACGCATGCCGCAGCGAATGCCTTCCAGACGTTTGATTGCCTCTTTTGCATCCATGCCTTCGATCAGTCTGGAAACGCCCTGGGTGTTTCCGTTGCAGCCGCCGGTGAACTGAACGTGTTTTACGATGCCGTTCTCCACTTCCACATCGATGGACTGGGAACAGACACCTTTTGTCTTATATACCATGAAAAAATCCTCCTTTTTATAAAGTATCTCTGTAAGAAGGAATTATAGCAGTTTTTCCGCCAAAAAGCAAAGATGTTTTCGGGAATGGGCTTGACTTTTTGCAAAATCCTGTTCTATAATAAAGCGACATGAGGAAAAACGTGGATGAAGAGAGTATGTTTTCTGCCGGGAGACCGGCGCAGCGTAAGGCTGTCAAACGTTTCAGCGAGCCGGGGAGGGTGTAAGCCCGGTATTAGTAGGGAAGACAGAAGATCACTTCGGAGTTTCAGGGTTGAAGACCAGTAGATCCTGACGGGATTCCCCCGTTACAGGGAACACATATGATAGTATGTGAAAAATGTGTAACAGGTGGTTTTGTGATTGCGAGTATGCTCTCATCCTTTTACGGATGGGAGCTTTTTAATTTTCACCAACAGTTCAGAGTATCAGCAAAATGAAAAAACAGACTATGCAAACTTGTTTGCAATAGGATGGATTTTCATTTCGGAATACTCTGAACGTCCTCAAGAGAAAGGAGAACTCACACATGTATGACAAAGTCCCCACAAGTATGAATTTTGTGGAACGCGAAAAAAAAGTGGAAAAATTCTGGGAAGAGAACCACATCTTTGAGAAGAGTATCGACAACCGTAAAAAAGGTGAGACCTACACCTTCTACGACGGACCGCCTACGGCCAACGGAAAACCACACATCGGCCATGTAGAGACCCGTGTTATCAAAGATATGATCCCGCGTTACCAGGCCATGAAGGGAAAAATGGTTCCCCGTAAAGCAGGCTGGGATACCCACGGTCTTCCGGTTGAGCTGGAAGTAGAGAAAATGCTGGGTCTGGACGGAAAAGAGCAGATCGAGCAGTACGGAGTGGAGCCCTTCATCAAACACTGTAAAGAGAGCGTATGGAAATACAAAGGTATGTGGGAGGATTTCTCCAACACCGTTGGTTTCTGGGCTGATATGGAGCATCCCTACGTTACCTACGAGAACAACTTCATCGAGTCCGAGTGGTGGGCACTGAAACAGATCTGGGAAAAAGGTCTCCTCTATGAAGGTTATAAGATCGTTCCCTACTGCCCGCGCTGCGGTACCCCGCTTTCCAGCCATGAGGTGGCTCAGGGCTATAAAGATGTCAAAGAACGTTCCGCCATTGCAAAATTCAAAGTGGTGGGCGAGGACGCTTATATCCTGGCCTGGACCACGACACCGTGGACCCTTCCCTCCAACGTGGCTCTCTGCGTAAACCCGGATGAGACCTATGTGAAGGTAAAAGTGGAAGACGGAACCGTTTACTACCTGGCACAGGCTCTGGCTGACAAGGTTCTGGGCGAATGTTCCTACGAGGTTCTGGAGACCTACAAAGGAAAAGATCTGGAATACAAAGAATATGAGCCGCTCTATAACTTCAAAGAGCTGAAGAAAAAAGCGTACTACGTTGTCTGCGATACCTATGTAACTATGAGCGATGGTACCGGTGTCGTTCATATCGCACCGGCTTTCGGTGAGGACGACTCCAAGGTTGGTAAGAAATATGACCTGCCGCTTCTGCAGCTGGTAGACGCCAAAGGTGAGATGACTCCGGAAACTCCCTGGGCCGGCGTTTTCTGCAAGAAAGCAGATCCGATGGTTCTGGAAGATTTGGACAAGAGAGGCCTTCTCTTCGCCGCTCCGAAATTTGAGCACAGCTACCCGCACTGCTGGAGATGCGACACTCCGCTGATCTACTATGCACGCGAGTCCTGGTTCATCAAGATGACCGCTGTGAAGGACGACCTGATCCGCAACAACAACACCGTAAACTGGATTCCTGAGAGCATCGGTAAAGGCCGTTTTGGCGACTGGCTGGAGAACGTACAGGACTGGGGCATCAGCCGTAACCGTTACTGGGGAACTCCGCTGAACATCTGGCAGTGTGAGTGCGGCCATCAGCATTCCATCGGAAGCATCGCCGAGCTGAAATCCATGTCCGATAACTGCCCGGATGATATTGAGCTTCACCGCCCGTATATCGATGCCGTTACCATCAAATGCCCGAAATGCGGCAAACAGATGCACCGTGTTCCGGAGGTGATCGACTGCTGGTTCGATTCCGGTTCCATGCCCTTCGCACAGCATCATTATCCCTTTGAAAACCAGGAACTTTTCAAACAGCAGTTCCCGGCAAAATTCATCTCCGAGGCTGTAGACCAGACCAGAGGATGGTTCTACTCCCTGATGGCAATCTCCACCCTGCTCTTTAACAAGGCTCCCTTCGAGAACGTTATCGTTATGGGCCATGTACAGGATGAGAACGGCCAGAAGATGAGTAAGTCTAAAGGAAATGCCGTAGATCCCTTCGATGCGTTGAACACCTACGGTGCAGACAGCATCCGCTGGTATTTCTACACCGCCGGCGCTCCCTGGATTCCGAAGCGTTTCCACGGAAAAGCCGTAATGGAAGGCCAGAGAAAGTTCCTGGGAACCCTGTGGAATACCTATGCTTTCTATGTCCTGTATGCAAATATCGACAATTTCGATCCGACCAGATATACAATGGATTATGAGAAACTGTCCGTTATGGATAAATGGCTCCTTTCCAAGATGAACAGCATGGTGAAAGATGTGGATAAGAATCTGGGAGCTTACAAGATCCCCGAGGCAGCCAATGTTCTTCAGGATTTCGTGGACGATATGAGTAACTGGTATGTACGCCGCAGCCGTGAGCGTTTCTGGGCAAAAGGCATGGAGCAGGATAAGATCAACGCTTATCTGACTCTCTACACCGCCCTTGTGACCGTTTCCAAGGCAGCTGCTCCGATGATTCCCTTCATGACCGAGGATATTTACCAGAACCTGGTACGCAAGGTTGACGCTTCCGCTCCGGAGAGCATTCACCTCTGCGATTTCCCGACTGTGGATGAGAGCCAGATCGACAAAGAGCTGGAAAAAGATATGGATGAGGTTCTGGAGATCGTCGTTATGGGACGTGCCTGCAGAAATACCGCCAATATCAAGAACCGTCAGCCCATCGTAAACATGTTTGTCAAGGCTCCGGTGGCTCTGCCGGATTACTTCCAGGATATCATCCGCGATGAGCTGAACTCCAAAAAAGTTACCTTTACCGATGACGTACGCGCCTTCACGTCCTACAGCTTCAAACCGCAGCTGAAGACCGTTGGACCGAAATACGGCAAACTGCTGGGTGGCATCAGGAAAGCTCTCTCCGAGCTGGACGGAAATGCAGCCATGGACGAGCTCAAGGCAGACGGACAGCTCACCCTTGACATTAACGGAGAGAAGGTCGTATTATTAGAAAGCGATCTTCTGATTGAGACCGCACAGACCGAGGGCTATGTATCCGCTCAGGAGGGCGAAGTTACCGTAGCTCTGGACACCAATCTGACACCGGAACTGATCGAGGAAGGTTTTGTGCGTGAGATCATCAGTAAAGTACAGACCATGCGTAAAGAGGCAGGCTTCGAGGTTATGGACCGCATCGTGGTTTACGCTGCGGAGAACGAGAAGATTCTGGGACTCTTAAAAAAACATGCCGACGAACTGAAAAAAGAAGTTCTGGCAGACGATATTGTTCTGGGTTCCGTTGACGGCTACACCAAAGAGTGGAACATCAACGGCGAAAATGTAACGCTTGGTGTGAAAAAACAGTGATGTTAAGTACCAAGGATAAAAAGGAGGCAGTCATGCAGAAATTTGACAAGCAGGCTTTTATTGCAGAAGTAAAGGATAATGTAAAAAAACTTTACCGCAAGAACATTGAGGAGGCTGACAAACAGCAGATCTTCCAGGCAGTGTCCTATGCGGTGAAGGATACCATCATTGATAACTGGATGATGACCCAGAAAGAGTACGAGAAACAGGATCCGAAATACGTTTACTATATGTCCATGGAGTTCCTGATGGGCCGTGCTATGGGTAACAACCTGATCAACCTGACAGAATATGACGAGGTAAAAGAAGCTCTGGATGAGCTGGGCTTTGACCTGAACGTCATCGAGGACCAGGAGCCGGATGCGGCTCTTGGTAACGGTGGCCTGGGCCGTCTGGCTGCCTGCTTCCTGGATTCTCTGGCAACTTTAAACTATGCAGCTTATGGCTGTGGCATCCGTTACCGTTACGGAATGTTCAAACAGAAAATTGAAGACGGTTATCAGATAGAGGTGCCGGATAACTGGCTGAAAAACGGCAACCCCTTCGAGCTTCGCCGTCCGGAGTACGCCAAAGAGGTAAAATTCGGCGGTTATGTGCGTGTGGAGTACGATGAGAAAAATCACCGCAACAACTTCATTCAGGAGGGCTATCAGTCCGTTCGTGCCGTTCCCTTTGATATTCCCATCGTTGGTTACAACAACGGTGTGGTAAATACCCTCCGTGTATGGGATGCAGAGGCTATCGTGGACTTCCAGCTGGATTCCTTCAACAAGGGCGATTATATGAACGCCGTTGAGCAGGAGAACCTGGCAAAGAACATCGTCGAGGTTCTTTATCCGGCAGACGAGCATTACGCAGGTAAAGAGCTTCGTCTGAAACAGCAGTATTTCTTCATTTCTGCCAGTGTGCAGGCTGCTATTACAAAGTATAAAAAGAAACACAGCGACATCCGCAAATTCTATGAGAAGGCAACTTTCCAGCTGAACGATACCCACCCGACCGTAGCGGTTGCCGAGCTCATGCGTATCCTCATGGATGAGGAAGGCTTAGGCTGGGACGAGGCCTGGGAAATTACCACCAAGACCTGTGCTTACACCAACCATACGATCATGGCTGAGGCACTGGAGAAATGGCCCATCGAGCTTTTCAGCCGCCTGCTTCCGCGTATCTATCAGATCATCGAGGAGATCAACCGTCGTTTCATTGAGGAGATCAAGGCAAAATATCCGGGTAACCAGGAGAAGATCCGCAAGATGGCAATCATCTACGACGGACAGGTAAAAATGGCTCATCTGGCCATCGCTGCCGGTTATTCCGTAAACGGTGTTGCCGTTCTTCATACCGAGATCCTGAAAAAACAGGAGCTGAAAGATTTCTATGAGATGATGCCGGAGAAATTCAATAACAAGACCAACGGTATCACCCAGAGAAGATTCCTTCTTCACGGAAACCCGCTGCTGGCAAAATGGGTAACTGCCCACATTGGCGACGGCTGGATCACCAACCTTCCGGAGATCCACAAGATGGCTGTTTATGTGGACGATCCCAAGGCGCAGCAGGAATTTATGAACATCAAGTATCAGAATAAGGTTCGCCTGGCAAAATATATCAGAGAGCACAATGGCATCGAAGTAGATCCGAGATCCATCTTCGATGTACAGGTAAAACGTCTCCATGAGTACAAACGTCAGCTGATGAACATTCTGCATGTAATGTACCTTTACAACCAGATCAAGGATCATCCGGAGATGGATTTCTATCCGAGAACCTTTATCTTTGGTGCAAAGGCAGCAGCTGGCTACCGTCGTGCAAAACTGACTATCAAGCTCATCAACTCCGTGGCTGACGTTGTCAACAACGACGCTTCCATCAACGGAAAACTGAAGGTTGTCTTCATCGAGGACTACCGCGTATCCAACGCAGAGCTGATCTTCGCAGCAGCCGATGTATCTGAGCAGATATCTACCGCAAGTAAAGAGGCTTCCGGTACCGGTAACATGAAGTTCATGCTGAACGGCGCTCCGACTCTGGGAACCATGGATGGTGCAAACGTGGAGATCGTTCAGGAAGTTGGAAAAGAGAACGCCTTTATTTTCGGTCTGACCGCACAGCAGGTTATCGACTATGAGAATCATGGCGGCTACAATCCGATGGATTACTTCAACAACGACCAGGATATCCGCCGTGTCCTGATGCAGCTCATCAATGGTGAGTATGCGCCGGATGACACTGAGAGATTCCGCGATCTGTACAATTCTCTTCTGAATACGAAGAGCAGCGACAGAGCAGATACCTACTTTATCCTAGCTGACTTCAAGTCCTACGCAGCAGCTCAGCGCGAGGTTGAGAAGGCTTACCGTGACGAGAAAGGCTGGGCACGGATGGCTATGCTGAACATGGCATGCAGCGGTAAATTTACTTCTGACCGTACGATTCAGGAGTATGTAGACGAGCTGTGGCACCTTGACAAGGTAATCATGCCTGAGAAATAAATAAAAAAATTTTCAGACTCCGGGTGGAAAATTTCGCCCGGAGTTTTTTCTGTATATTTGCCGAAGATCTGGTCAATCCTATTGGTGAACAGATCGAATAAGATGAGGTGAAGAGTATGCAGAACATGAACACAAGACTTTTTATGAAAAAACACGGCACCGCTCTGGTTTTCAGCCTTTGTCTGATGGGCGCCGCCGCATTTACCACAGTTTACACCCTGAATCAGGCGGAAAACACGAAAGAGCAGGTCGAACAGACCACGGATCTGGAGGAGGAGGCCAGGATTCAGGACGCTAACGCGGCGAAAAATGCCAAGCCTGCGGATGACACGGCTGTGGACGGTCAGGACGCGAAGGTGAGCGGTTCGGATCTCGTGGGAGAAGTAGTGGAAAATCCGGAGGATCTGGTGAAAAATGTGACGGGGCCGACTGTGGATGAGACAGTCGGCGAGACGGCCAGCGCGGCTTCCACTGGCGTTCAGGCCGCTGTCGGAACCCAGGCAACGGTGAATTTTTCCGAGGATTCGTCTCTAGACTGGCCGGTAGCAGGAAATGTCCTTCTGGATTACAGCATGGACGGCTCGATTTTTTTCCCGACCCTGAAGGTCTATAAGTACAATCCGGCGCTGATCATCGGCGCAGACGTGGGCAGCCCTGTGGCCGCGGCGGCAAAGGGTATTGTAGATTCTGTCAAAGTAGATGAAGAGACCGGAACCACGGTATCTATGAATATCGGAAACGGCTATGAACTGACCTATGGCCAGCTGAAGGAAGTTTCCGTAAAAGAAGGGGATGTAGTGGAAGACGGCGGACTCATCGGCTATGTGAGCGAGCCCTCGAAGTATTACTGCGAGGAAGGCAGCAACCTCTATTTCAAACTGACAAAAGATGGAACCCCGGTGGATCCCTTTTTGTTTCTTGGGGAATGAGAGCGGAAGATAAATATTGCTACAACAGGATTCTGGTGAATACGCCGCATTGACAGACAGGCGGTATTTTGAAGATGGTGTTAAGCAGTTACGGGGATTTACGCTAGCAGGGAAAATACAGAAGAAACGGACTTGCACCGGGAGGTGCTTTCCGCGTATACTATTATCAGAAAAAGAACTGCCGTAACGATTCAGGAGCCAAGGTACTGAACAGTTACGAACTGCCTTACAATCCGCAGCCGCAGCACTTCACAGGCAGTATCGGGCATTCGGCCCGCCAGAAAAAATACCAGACAGGGCGGCTGCTTCATAGATAGATGTGATGCCCGGAGAATGTGGGCATCCTTACATATAGAAATATTTAACAAACAAAAATCTGTTATTTGTTTCCTATAATAAAATAATTAACAGAAATAGTCGAGCAAAAATTTGCATAAAAATCTGGAGACATTATGGACAAAATAAACTATACATACATCGTCCGCTGCAGCGATGGCACCCTCTACACCGGCTGGACCACAGACGTCGAGCGCCGCGTCAGAACCCACAACAGCGGCAAAGGCGCCAAATATACCCGCTCCCGCCTTCCCGTCACACTGGTCTACTACGAGACCTACCCCACCAAACAGGAGGCCATGCGCCGCGAATGGGAGATCAAGCAGCTGACAAGGGAAGAGAAAAAGAAGCTGATTGTAAAGATACAATGACAGCCACAAAAACAGCCGCAGCACTTTTTCTAAACAAATGCTGCGGCTCATTTTTACGCGGTTACAAAGGAATACATCACGATATAGTGGCAGAGGCTTCCGGCCATGACGAAAAGATGGAAGATCTCGTGGGAACCGAAGTTCTTGTGGCGGGAGTTGAAGATCGGAAGCTTCAGGGCGTAGATAATGCCGCCCACGGTATAGATGATGCCTCCGGCAAGGAGCCAGCCAAAGGCTGCCGGGCTTAAAGCATTCAAAATCTCGGGGAAGCCCATGAGGCAGACCCAGCCCATGCCGATATATATAATAGAAGAAAACCATTTCGGACAGGTGATCCAGCAGGCTTTGATGAGGATGCCGACAGCGGCGATTGACCAGACAATGAGACACATCAGCGGACCTACGCTGTCACGGAGCGTCACCATGCAGAGCGGCGTGTAGGATCCGGCGATCAGGATAAAAATCATGAAATGGTCCATTTTCTTCAGAACCCGGTTGACCCGGGCGGAAATATCAAGGGAATGATAGAGTGTGCTGGCAGTGTAGAGCAGGATCATGCTGGTGATAAAGACTGCCATGGAGGCTGTGCAGACCGGATTTCCTGTCCGATGAGCCCGAACCAGCAGAGGAGCGGCCCCGGAAGCTGCGGCAACAACGCCGATAAAATGAGTGATCGCACTTCCCGGATCTTTCAAAAAAGGTTTCTGCGTTTCTGTGGCGCGTGTATAAACAGTATCCATATCGATTCCTCACTTTCATTTACGAACAAAGTTTTTAATAATTCTACATGTAGTATTTAAAACTACATTGCATCATGTAAGTATCATATACCCATCTTTCAGAAAATGCAACCCCCTTTTTCACAAAAAAATCCCACAAAGAAAAAGGGCCGTGTTATAATAAGGCCAATGACAGGCATTTTGCCTGATAAAAAAGGAAGATCAAATTATGACAGACAAAAACTGGTCACAGATCGGCGATGAGATCGAGGATATGGTGCGGAAAGCGCTGGAATCCAGGGATTTTGGAAAACTGAGCCAGGATCTTTCCCGGACCGTGGGCGAGGCCATGGAAAATGTGGGGAAAAGTGTTCAGGACGCCGTAAATAAAGCCAATGATAAAACCCGGGAAGCTACGGAAAGATATTCCGACCGGGCAGACAGAACTGCGGATGCCCATAGCAGAACGGAAAAGTCCACGGACCGTCCCGTCTACAGCGGTACCGTAGAAGGAAAAGGAACGTCTTCCAGCGGGCAGACTTCTTATGAATACAGCCGTTCCACGATGCGCTCGACCCGCTTTCAGCCGGGTTACGAGCAGGCACGGGAGAAGAAAGGAAAAAATTTCCTTCGGGAGCGCTTTAAAAATCCGGGCGGACTGACAGGAACCGGCATGGCGCTGGCCATCTGCGGGTACACGTTTCTGGGTATTCTGGTGATAGCTCTGGGAATCACGCTTCCGATCGTGCTCCCGCGGAATCTGCAGGCAGCCATGATAACGACCGGCGTTCTGGCCCCCTTTGTGGCGGGAAGCGCTTTCATGGCTTACAAAGGAACCTCCCTTCTGGGGCAGAGCCGCCGCTTCCGCAGATATGTGGAAGCGCTTAGAGAGCGGGAGTTCTGCCAGATTCAGGAGCTGGCGGATGCCCTTGGAAAATCCGAAGAATATGTAAAAAAAGACCTTGGAAAAATGATCCGCAAGCGGCTTTTCCTTCATGGTCATCTCGACAAAAATCAGACCTGCCTTATGGTGACAGACTCCGCCTATGAGCAGTATCAGACAGCTGAAAAACAGCTGGAGGAGCGCCAGCAGGAGGAAAAACGAAAAGCTGAGGAGGCAGAAAAATTCGGCCGCCGCAAAGACCTTCCGGAGGAGGCGAAAAAGACCATCGCCGCCGGAAGAGCTTACCTCGAGGAGATCAAAACCTGCAACGACCGGATTCCCGGCGTGGAGATCTCCGAGAAAATTTCCCGGCTGGAGCTGGTGATCTCCAAGATTTTCAACCGCGTGGAGCAGCATCCGGAGCTGGTGGATGATCTGGGAAGATTTATGGATTACTATCTTCCGACGACGGTGAAGCTTCTGAAAGCTTATGAGGAGCTGGACGGACAGCCCTCCCAGGGAGAAAATATTGTCAATTCCAAGAAAGAGATCGAGGACACACTGGACACGATCGATCAGGCTTTTGAAAAACTGCTAGACAGCTTCTTTGAGGAGGCGGCCTGGGATATTTCTTCCGATATTTCCGTCCTTCACAACATGTTTGCTCAGGAAGGACTGACGGAAAGCGATTTTGATAAGGTAAAAGTGAAAAGATAAAGGAGAAAAAAGATGAGTGTGGATTTAAAAGATTTGGAAACAACGCCGACTTTGAGCCTGGATCCCTTCGGAGAGGCTGAGAAAGAGCCGGAAGTTCCGGCAGCTCCCGCTCCGGAGGCAGTCAAACCGGCTTTTGATGAGAGCATTTTGAACGATGATGAGCGGAAAATGGTGGACAGCTTCGCGAAGCAGATCGACCTGACCAACAACAATATGATCCTTCAGTACGGGGCCGGAGCTCAGAAGAAAATGGCTGATTTTTCCGAGGCGGCTCTGGAAAACGTCCGGACGAAGGATCTCGGCGAGGTGGGCGATATGCTTTCCAGCGTGGTGACGGAGCTCAAAAGCTTTGACGCGGCAGAGGAGCAGGAAAAAGGCTTCTTCGGCTTTTTCAAAAAGAACGCCAACAAGCTGGACACCATGAAAAACAAGTACGACAAGGCCGAGGAAAACGTCACGAAGATCGTGAAAGCCCTCCAGAATCATCAGGTCGTCCTCATGAAAGACATTGCAATGCTGGACAAGATGTACGAGCTGAACAAAACCTATTTCAAAGAGCTTTCCATGTACATTCTCGCAGGCAAGAAAAAGCTTCAGGAGGTCCGGGAAAATGACCTTAAGGAGTTAATGGAAAAGGCAGAGCGCAGCGGCCTTCCGGAGGATGCCCAGGAGGCGAAGGATCTCGACAGCTTCTGCAACCGCTTTGAGAAAAAACTTCATGATCTGGAGCTCACCCGGATGATTTCTCTCCAGACAGCACCGCAGATCCGTCTGGTTCAGGGAAATGATACGCAGATGGTGGAAAAGATTCAGTCTACGGTGGTAAACACCATTCCTTTGTGGAAAAGTCAGATGGTTTTGGCTCTTGGTGTGGAACATTCCCGTCAGGCGGCAGAGTCTCAGAGAGAAGTCACAGATATGACGAATGAGCTCCTGAAGAAAAATGCGCAGACCCTTAAGATGGCTACGATCGAAACCGCTAAGGAATCCGAGCGCGGCATCGTGGATATCGAGACTCTGAAACAGACCAACGAGTCTCTGATTTCTACGCTGGACGAGGTTCTGAAAATCCAGGCCGAGGGCCATGAAAAACGCCAGGCTGCCGAAGCCGAGATGCAGCGACTGGAAGGCGAACTGAAAAACAAGCTTCTGGAGATTAGAAGATAAAAGTATTCTGAACCTGTTCCGGAAAATGTTCCGGGGCAGGTTTTTGTACAGGAGGGAAAAACATGAAAGAGAGAAAGAAATTTTCGGTGCTGGCCGGAACAATAATCCTGTTTTTAGTGGTAATTTTGCTGGGATACACCGGAAGGGCGGAGGCTGCCGGAAAAGTGCAGCTCAAAAACACAACAATTAGCGTCTACAAGACGGTTTACACCTATAACGGCAGAGTACAGAAGCCTGCTGTGAGCGTCAGATACAGGGGCAAAAAGCTCAGCGTAAACAAAGATTATACGCTGGTTTATTCCAAAGGCCGGAAAAATCCCGGCGTGTCCGGCCGGCGGCACGACTTTAAAGCTCACCTGGAAACGTCCTTCAAGGGTGGTTTCCGGTTATCAGATCCGTTATTCGACCCGAAAAGATTTCAAAGGGGCAAAGGTTCAGACCATCAGTGGAGCCACAAAGACCACTGCGACCTTAAAGAGCCTGAAACCCGCTACCCGCTATTACCTGCAGATCCGGAGCTTCTACCGTTATGCGAAGGGAAAATATGTCTATTCCGGCTGGTCCGCTCTGACGGCGAAGACAACAGCGAAGAAAGCCGGTTCTTCCGGCAATACCGGAAACAATGGAACAACAGACAATGGAAATAACAGCAACAACAGTAATCATGGCAATAACGGCAGCAGCAACAATAACAACAGTACAAAGGCAGATCCGTTAAAACTGGTGAAAGATTCCGACGCTTCACTGCAGGTGAAAACAGGTGAGAGTGTCCATATTGAGGTAAACAACTGCCTGAAAAGCGTGACTTTTTCCAATCCGGAGGTACTGGAAGTGGCGATAGAACTTCCGGAGGTGCTTCCCGGACACGAACACGATCAGGAATGGGAGATTTTTTATGAGCTGACCCATACAGCAGCTTTCACGGCAATTGGTCCGGGAAAAGTAACCGTGACTCTTACGGATATTTACGATCAGAAGCTGACTACCACCGTGAGCGTGACCCAGACCATGTATAAGAAAGTCGTAAAACTGGGAGTAGCAGCGGAGCAGGTGAATGTCACTGCTACCCAGTATGATGCTTCTCTGCCTACGCCGGAAATTCTGTCAGTCTCCTACGGGGCACGCTATGTAACCGTAAATACCCGCGGAACCTTTTCGGATTCCGATCCCTATTATGGGTATGAGTACTGGCTGAGTACGACACCGGATTTTACCAGGAAGGTGAAGACAACCTATACCACCGACGAGTGGAACGGGCTGGGCTTTGCAAGAAGCAGTTTTTATTATACGGACCAGGCCACTGTTTATTATCTGAAAGCCCGGGCCTTCCGGTTCTCAGGGACGACAAAGGTATATGGAAACTGGAGCAAAGCCAAAAAGGTGAGTGTCGGCAATTACAGTACGCCGGTAAGCAGTAAGAGCAGGTATTCTTATCAGCTCTATTATGTGGATGGAAGAGGAGGCGATTTCTATACGGATACGACGAGAGTCGTCTATATCAAAACCGATAATCCGGATCCCAGCACGATCCGTCTGCTATCCGAGGAAAGCGGCGTTATGGTCACTGTTGTGGGAGGCTCCGAACGACTCTACCAGGATATCAATTATCTGGACCCGACAGATAATGATGAACTTCTGCAAAAGGTCGAGGGCGGTTATGTGACGTACGTCAAGTTTGACAAAGCCGGTACCCATCCCATGGAGCTTCGTGAAATCCAGGAAAATGGCTATGTGACAGTGAAGAAGTTCCAGTGGACAGCGAAGGATTACATGACAGGAATCAACGACTGGATCAAAAAGCTCATTGTGGAGCAGACAAATTCCTCCATGACATCCATGCAGAAGATCAATGCCATCTGTGCTTATCTGCGGGGAAATTTCAAGTACAATCACACCTATCGGGGCATGCTGATAGAACTGGCATCAGATCCGGAAGAGCCGTTTTTCATTTCTCAGCGGTGGGATTCCCTGGAATCGCCGGCGATTGTGAAGATGATTGCCCAGGAGATCGGCGGCTTTGACGAGATCTATCTGTATGCCGAGGATAATACCCTGAGCCCGGAAGATTATAAATTGTATCATTCGTTTTTCCGGCTGCGTGCGGGAGCGGAAGAAGTCACTCTGAGCGTCTGCCCGATTACGGTCAGCGGCCGTCTGGAAACGATAGAAAAGATTGACTTTACAAATACTTCTGCTTTTCAGCTGGTAAAATAAAAAATGTCCCCGTCCGTACTGTGAAAACAGCGGGCGGGGAATTTTTATGGCTGGAGAAAAATGGAAGAAACCAGCCCGTTGGTATCCATCCGGGCATTTTGGCGGAAGTCTCTGGGGGAGACGTGAAACTCCTTTCGGAAACAGCCGGAAAAGGAGGAGGCGTCGTGGAAGCCGCAGGAGAGGGCGATCTCGGTGATGGAGTAGCTGGTGGTGCAGAGCATCTCAACGGCCATGCGAAGCCGGTGACGGAGCAGGTACTGTTTGGGCGAGAGCTTCTCTTTTTCCATGAAGATCCGGTAGAGATAGGTCCGGTCAATGCCGGTATAGCGGGCTACATCGGAAATCCGGATGGGATAAGCATAATTGTTTTCCAGATATTCTTTGGCTTTCTGAAGATAGATCTGGGTGGGTTCCTGAGAGGTCTCAGGGGCCTTCTTTTTCATAAAGGAAAAGAGCAGCAGGAGATTTCCGGCGGCGGAGAGTTGGTCCTCTGGACTCTGGAAAAAAGTTTCGCAGAGTTTTTTCATCTGGTCCGTGAGAAGCGTGACAGATTCCGGTGCTTCCTTCCGGAAGACAAAGGCCTCGGAAAAAACAGTCCGGGCGAGAATCTCAGGAACCGCTTTTCCGTCAAAACCCACCCAGGCATAGCTCCAGGGCTCGCGCTCATCCGCCTGATAATACGTCACCTCCGCCGGGGGAATGAGAAAGGCATCTCCGGCGGAAAGTGCATAGGTCTGTCCTTTGTACTGATAAATGCCCCGGCCCTTTAAAATCACATGGAGAAGATAGTGAGGGCGCACTGCTGGGCCGTAAGCATGCCGGGGTGGGCAGTTTTCGCTGCCGCAGAAATAAACGGTGAGATAAGCCTGGTGTCTGGTTTCTTTTTCTGCCATAAGTTCCTCCTAAAATACAACATTTTAACAAGTTTTCTGCACAAACGGGATAGTTGTTTCTCTGAGAAAATTATACAATAGGTTCATCAGAAAAAACAGAGAAAAAGGAGGAGCCACAATGAAAATCACTTTTATGGGAGCGGGAAGCACGGTTTTTGCAAGAAATGTACTGGGAGATTGTATGTGTACTCCGGCCCTGCAAAACTGCGAGATTGCGCTTTATGACATTGATGAGAAGCGTCTGGAGGATTCAAGAATTATCCTTTCCGCCATCAACAAGAACGTAAACGAGGAAAGAGCCGTCATCAAAACTTATCTCGGCGTGGAAAACAGAAAAGACGCCCTGCGGGATGCAACATTTGTTGTAAATGCCATCCAGGTAGGCGGTTATGAGCCCTGCACAGTCACAGATTTTGAGATTCCGAAGAAATATGGCCTTCAGCAGACCATCGCCGACACCCTTGGAATCGGCGGAATTATGAGAGGACTTCGCACAATTCCGGTGCTGGAGGGCTTTGCGAGAGATATGGAGGAGGTCTGCCCGAATACCCTTTTCCTCAATTATTCCAATCCCATGGCGATCCTGACCGGTTATATGCAGCGCTACACGAAGATCAAAACCGTCGGTCTCTGCCACAGCGTTCAGGTATGTTCTGAGTGCCTTTTGAAGGATCTTGGCATGGAGGATAAGCTGGAGGGCAGAACCGAACTCATTGCCGGTATCAACCATATGGCCTGGCTTCTGGATATTCACGATAAGAATGGCGTGGATCTTTATCCGGAGATCAAAAGACGGGCGGAGGAGAAGAACACTTCCGGCGAGAAACACCACGATATGGTGCGCTACGAGTACATCCGCCATCTGGGCTACTACTGCACTGAGTCCAGCGAACACAACGCGGAGTACAATCCCTGGTTCATCAAATCCCGCTATCCGGAAATGATCGAAGAGTTCAACATTCCGCTGGACGAGTATCCGAGACGCTGTATCAATCAGATTGAAGGCTGGGAGAAAGAGCGGGAGGATATCCTGAAAGACGGCAAGATCACCCACGAGCGAAGCAGGGAATACGCTTCCTATATTATGGAAGCTGTCGTGACCAACCAGCCCTACAAGATCGGCGGAAATGTACGCAATGACGGTTACATTGAGAACCTTCCCTCCGATGCCTGCGTCGAGGTTCCCTGCTACATCGACGGAACCGGCGTCCATCCCACAAAGGTTGGCAAGCTTCCGGCCCATCTGGCAGCCATGAACGCCTCCAACATCGGCGTTCAGCTCATGACGATTGAGGCTGCTGTCACCAGAGACCGCAAGAAGATTTACCAGGCTGCCATGCTGGATCCCCACACCGCCGCTGAGTTGAATATCCACGATATCATCAGCATGTGCGACGAGCTCATCGCAGCTCATGGCGACTATATGAAAGATTATAAGTAATCATAAGCAGAGAAAGAGATGCCTTCCGGGTGTCTCTTTTTCTTTTTATAGTATCTTTACAATAATTGATTGTTAAGTTACAATATTTTAAATAATATACAGAAAAAGCATGCTTTTTGGGGGAGATGAAGAAAAATGGCTTTCTGCAATAAAACCAGGGGGACGGGAAAAAAGCCGAAAACACCGTCCCCCATGACCACCCGGGTGGTTCTTTTGTTTGTGGTGCTGGTGATCGTTCCTTTCTTTATCATGGCGGCTTTTGTTGTGAGGATTTTCCGGGATTACAACATCACGACTCTTGGAACATCCGCTATGGATTCCATGTCATCGGTGGGCTATCAGATATCCGGGGGGCTAAAAAGCCGCATGGAGAGCTCACTTTTTGCCTACTATAATGATGTTGTGGAACTGCTGTCCGGGGAAGAGCTGACGGAAAGTGAAGAGAAGCTGATCGAAAAAAGGCTGACCTCCAATGTGTATTCGACGGATGGGGTGGCTGCAGGGGCAATCATTGATCGGAACGGAAAAGTTTATGGGGTAGGCAATTATTCCGGGGCGGTTTCTTTTATGGAAGAGCACCAGGAGGAAGTGCTTGCGGCAGGAGGAAGATGCTGCTGGTATGTGATGAATAAAATGTATGGCAGGTCCGAGCGGGACCGCTACATTCTGGCCAGGTCCCTGAATGATGAGAAAATGCAGCATGTCGGTTTTCTCTATATGGTTATGAGCGATTCCCTTGTGCAGGACGCCTTCGCTCAGCTCCAGTCGGACGAGGCTGTACGTTATCTCACAGACTCGGAGGGAAGGATTCTCTACAGTTCCAATAAGGAACTGGATACGGATTATCTGAATATTTCTGTCCTGGATGAGAAGAAAATCACGGACTATCATCTGACGACACTGGCAGACGGGAGAAAGGTGATTCTGGCGGGCCGCAGGATCGGCACAACCGGCTGGTACTGCATTTCGGTGATTGAGATGGCTTATATCATGCAGCGGGCCCTGTCGCTTCTGAAACCGATTCTCTTCATTGCAGTGATTTATGTGATTTTCCTGTTTGTCATGCTTTATATGCTGCGGAAATATATCTTCCGGCCCCTTGGAACGCTGAAAAAGGCGATGGACCAGTATGCCCAGGGGACGCTGGATTCCATGCAGATCGAACCGATCGGAGAAGGCGAGATCCGCAGCTTATACCGGCATTTCAACCATATGATCAGCCGCATCGATGCGCTGATGGAGGATTACCGGAGGGAATCCGAGGAAAAAAACAGGCAGAAGCTTCGGGTGCTTTCCGCACAGCTGACACCGCATTTTATCTATAATGCCCTGAATACGATCAAGTGGGTGGCGGTGCTGAACCATCAGGAAAACATCCAGAAGCTGATTGAGTCCTTAAACTATGTTCTGATGAATGCGGCCCGGGATGATGAGGCGGGTTACTGCGTGGAAGATGAACTGAAGCTGGTAGAGAATTACGCGGTCATCCAGAAAGCGCGTTTCATGAATTTTGAGCTTGTGATCGAGAAGGATGAAAACTGTTTAACTTGCAGGATCCGCAAATTTGTCCTGCAGCCGATCATTGAAAATGCGGTCATTCACGGACTTGGCAGAGGAAAAATAAAAAATACGGAAATCAAAGTGAAGGTCTGGGCCGATGAAAACCTGCATATCATAGTAGAAGACCAGGGTGTGGGTTTTGATGTGGAGGAGTGGAGACAGAAGCCAGGGAAAAAAGAAGGACATACCAATATTGGAATCCATAATGTAGAAGAAATGATTCGCATGGAGTACGGGGAAAACTATGGGATGTGGATCGAGAGCAGTCCGGGAGCCGGAACGAAAGTGACCTACCTGCTTCCGGTCATCAGGGGGATACAGAAATGATAAGGATTATTATAGTGGATGATGAAATTCTGTCGAGGATTGGTTTACAGTCTTTTCTGGATGGAAAAGAAGGAATTGTGGTGTCAGGGATCTTTGGGGAAGCAGAGGAAGCGCTGCATTTTCTGGAGGAAAATGTGGTGGATATTGTGCTGACGGATATTGAGATGGCAGAGATGGACGGCCTTTCCTTTATCCGGGAAATCCGTGAGAGAAGGCTGGCACCAGGGGTGATTATTGTGAGCTGCCATGAGGATTTTTCCTATGCCCAACGGGCGATCTCGCTTGGGACAGACAGCTATATCCTGAAGCAGAGTCTGACGGAGAAGACGTTGATTCAGGAAGTGAAAAATGTATATGAAAAGACAGCCGGGAAAGAAGTAGAACAGAAGAAAACTCCGTGGAGGAGCAGCAGGACACCAGGATCCGCCCTCAGTGCCAGATACCGGGTGGGCGTTCTGCTGACGGATGGCAGGGAAAATGGAGCGGCCCAGGAAGCAGTCGTGGGGCCGGACATGCTGGTGCATCTTCTGGAGGAAATCGTAAGCCGCTATCAGATGGGAACCCTGTTTGCTCCCTACAACCGGGAAACGTTTATCCTGTTTCAGCTGGACGAGGAGCTCGCTCTGGAAGAACGGCAGAAAACGCTGGAAAACTGGCTGCGGTTGCTTCAGAATAACATCGGCCAGTACCTCACAGGAAAAATGACGATTGGAGTCAGCCAGGAGTACGAGGAACTTTCGGAGACAAGAGAGCAGTATCAGAATGCGGTTCTTGCAGCAGAACAGGCTTTTTTTCATCCGGAAAGAACGGTCTTTTTCTATAAAGAAGCGCTGACTTCAAGTGCGCCTGGAATCTTTGAGACAAAAAAATTCCTGGAAGAGAGCTGGCCGGAGCAGTTTTCGGAGGAGCTGGAACGGTGGTTTCAAGTGAGTGGAGAGCAGCAGCTGTCTGTCGCAGTCGTAAAAAACATGTTCCAGCAGAATCTCCGCCAGCTGATCCAGTCAATTCTGGAGGAATATCATTTTGAGGAAAGCTTTCGTGAAAAATGGAGACAGGAGGAGAGCCTTGTTTCTCTTATTTCTTCCGCGGCCAGCAGTACGGAACTGAAAGACAGGGCGCTGGAGTACATGCAGGGATTCCAGGAGGCGGCGTTGCGTGCAGGAGCACAGAATCCGCTGATGGAGGTTCTGAACTATATCGACCAGCATCTGGACGGAAAGCTGACCCTGCCGGAGCTGGCGCAGATGAGCTGCATGAGCGTGCCCTCCTTCTGTAAGAAATTCAAGGAACAGACGAAAATGACGGTGACGCAATATATCAATGAGAAACGGGTGGCCTATGCCGCCACACTTTTGAAGCAGTCGAAATATTCCCTGGAGGAAGTGGCGGAGCTGGCGGGTTTTTCCAATGCCAATTATCTTCTGAGAGTCTTTAAGAAAAGTACCGGAAAGACCATCGGGCAGTATCGAAAACAGATAAAATTTTGAACTTCCATAGAATTTTTTGAATTTTTCCATAAATAATCGTAAGATTGTGCAGAAACTAAAGAAGTTATTGCCTTGTCTGAAAATGGAAATCTGGCTAAAATGAAGCTATCAGTGAACAGTTCCGGGCAGACGAAAAAGACGGGACTGCATAAAAAGAAAAGGAGGAAAAGTGTATGAAAATGAAAAAATGGATGGCGCTGTCCTGCGCAGCAGCAATGGTTCTCAGTACATTTCCGGTATCGGCAGATGAGGCGGTAAACGAGGATGTTTCCGGTTCCATTACCGTATGGGAGCATGCCTACAGCTTTGAGGAAGCGTTAAAGGCTGTCATCGAAGGCTTCAAAGCAAAATATCCCAACGTGGAAGTGGATTACGAGATTAAGGCTTCCGATTATCAGCAGGTTCTCGCGACGGCTCTTCAGTCCGGCGAAGGCCCGGATCTTTTCTGGACAAACGGCACGGCTACGGATATCATGCCCGGCTATGTAAACAATGGCATGGTAGAGGATCTGACGGACGTTGTGGATTTCAGTATTATAACGGATGATGCGATGAAGCTCGCTACGATTGACGGAAAACAGTATTCCGTTCCCTGGCTGACCATGGACTCCCGTGCCTGCTTCTATAACAAAGATATTTTTGCAGAGAACGGCTGGGAAGTTCCGAAGACCTTCAGCGAGTTTGAAGAGCTGCTGGCAAAGATCAAAGAGGCAGGAATCACTCCGATTTCCCAGTGCTACGAGGACTGGAGCCTTCTCTTTATCTGGGAGCCGGTGATGTCCGCATACGATCCGGAATATACCAGAGGCCTGGATGACTATACGAGCAAGGCAGACGGACCTGGCGCAAGCGGTTCCCTCCAGAAACTGGTAGACTGGGCAAACGCAGGCTACTTTGGCGATAACTGGCTTGGCGTGATCAACAGTGATGATGCGCTTCTTGGCTTTACAACCGGTAATGCGGCAATGCTGATCGGCGGTACCTGGACAATTTCCTCTATCGATCAGAACAATCCGGATCTCAATTACGGCGCATTCGCAATTCCGGCAGAGGACGGCACGGCTGGTCTGGTAGGAACAGCAGCAAACGGTTTCTCCATCAATGCGAATACTCAGAACAAAGAGGCAGCAGAGGCATTTGCTTCCTACTGTGCAACCAAAGAAGGACAGACCGCATGGGTTCAGGCTGTCGGCGGCGTATCTGCCTCTCCGGAAATCGAATCCTCACATCCGGTAGCACAGGAAATCTCTGTAAGCGGCGGCGGAAACATTTTCAGAAGCTGGCAGAATGTACTTACAACTTATGCGAAAACAGATACAGCTGATACTGTCTGGTCAGAAGATATCCTTAAGGTTATGAGCGGCGAGATCACAGTTGACGACATGATGGCAGATGTGGCAGCAATTATGGAATAAGTTCAGAGAACATTGACAGAATGCAGGTATCAGAAATGATGCCTGCATTTTTAAGTATTGGATGTATGGAGGAACCGGATTATGAAGAAAAACAGAAACTATTTATTTTTTATCACGCCGGGATTTGTGGTCTATACGATCTTTGCGATCATCCCGATCCTGTATGTGGTATATCTGGCTTTTACCAATTATACCGGTATGGGAAAAGCGGATTTTGTGGGTTTTGAAAACTTCATCCGCATTTTTAACGATGAACGTTTTACGCCGGCTTTTTTTAACTCTCTGAAAAACAACCTGAAATATCTGCTCTGCGTGTGGTTTATCATTACGCCGTTTCAGTATTTTCTGGCGTATTTCTTTTTCATCAAAATTCCGGCCTATAAATACATAAAGTTTATGGTATTTTTACCCTATGTCATCAGCAGCACGGTCATCGGCTTTTTTGCAACCCTTCTTTTCAACCCGAACATCGGTCTCATGAACACGATCCTGAAAAGCCTTGGAATGGCACAGAGCGCCTGGTTTGGCAATCCTTCCATCGCCTTTAAGCTTCTGGTTCTCGTGATCATGTGGCAGGGAGCCGGTTCCGGTATTATGATTTTCTATGCGAATTTCATGGATATTTCCCAGGAGATCATGGAGGCCTGCCGGGTGGATGGCTGTACGGAGTGGCAGCGTTTTACCAGAATCCTTCTGCCGCTGTCCCTTCCCTCCTGCGCCTCCATCATTATGATGAGTACGATCTGGGCGCTGGGCGTTTTCGACCTTCCTTATATTTTGGGCGGTTTGAACGGAGGCGTGGGCGGCAGCCTGGATTTTGCCAGCATGGTATTTTACCGTTACACCTTTGGAAGCGGTCTGGACGCGAAGACAAATCTGGGCTTCGGTTCTGCGATCAGTGTAGTCATGTTCTTGTTTATGCTGGTGGTTACGTTCCTTCAGAATAAGGTGCTGAACAAATTTGAATATGAAAATTAGGAGGGGCATTTTATGAGGGTGAAAAAGTTACAGGAAAGCGACAGAAGAGGAGGAAAGGAAGTGCTCTCCAGGCAGGGAAAAATCTTCCGCTGGACGGTCTCGATTCTTCTGATTATCTATACCAGCATTGCGATCTTTGTCACCGTGGTGACGCTGATGGATTCGGTAAAAACCAGGAGCGATCTTCTGAAAAGCTTTATTGCCATTCCCACCAGCATCACCTTTGAAGCCTACAAAAAGGTACTGTTTGAAAACGACTTCATCCGGTATTTTGGAAACAGCCTGATTCTCACGGTGGGCGGCACGGTTGGCTGTATCATCCTGTCCGCCATGATGGCCTATGGAATTGCGCGTTATGAATTTAAGGGAAAAAATCTGCTGTCCAGCTATCTGTTGCTTGGCATGATGGTTCCGGTGCAGGTGACAATCCTTCCGGTGTTCCTGATGCTGAAAAAGATGGGTCTCCTGAATAAACTGGCCGGAGTGCTGTTTCTCTATATTGCGGGAATTTCGATGTCCTGCATTGTATTTCAGAAGTTTTTTAAGACGCTTCCGAGAGAGCTGGAGGAATCCGCGCGGATGGACGGCTGCCATGATGTGAAAGTGTTTTTCCGGATCATTTTCCCGATTGCGAAGCCGGTGATTGTGACGATGGCGCTGATCAAAGCCATCGGCTGCTGGAATGATTTTTATATGCCGATGATTCTTCTCGGCAACAAAAATACGACGACGCTGACACTGGGAATCTACCGCTATGTGGGCCAGTTTACGAGATACATGAGCGAGACGATGGCGGCTGTTATCATCACGCTGATTCCGATTGTGATTCTGTATTTTGCATTTTCCACGCAGATCATGGAAGGTATGACCAGCGGAGCCGTGAAGGGATAAGGAGGAATGGGATATGAATACTTATAAAACTGCAGATTTATCCGGAGCAGAGTGGATTTCCACCGGGGGAGCCTGCTGTACGCCGATGATCCGGAAGACGCTGAGTTTTCCGAAAGTGACCTCTGCGAAGATCACGATAGCGGGTCTTGGCATTTTTGAGATTTTTATCAATGGGAAAAAGGTGAGCGACGATCTGTTTCTGCCGCTGAGTACGGATTTTCATGAAAGACCGGAGAAGCTTTACCGCGGAGTTCCCTACGATGAGAAGATGCGCCACCGCCTGTATTGCCCGGTTTATGACATTACTTCTTATCTGAAGGAAGGAGAAAATACGATTGCTTTTCTTATGGGGCCGGGCTGGTATGAGATGCCCAATGAATGTTATGAGTACGGCCACATCAAGCTCTGCTATGTGATCGACTGGCAGGATGAAAAGGGAGAGACACACCGGACCGGCTCTGACGGCAGCCACAAATGGAAGGAAAGCTATGTGAAAAAGGCGAACCTTCTGAAAGGGGAGGTTCATGATTACAGGGATTATGACGAGACCTGGATGCAGACGCCTTACGATGATTCCGACTGGGCAGCGGTCTGCCTGGAAAAAGCGCCGGAGACGCATTTTTACATACAGGACTGCCCGGCAGACCGGGTGATCCGCCATATTACTCCGTGCCTTTTGGCAGAAAAAGGCGATGTGCGGATCTATGATGCCGGAGAAATTATCACAGGCTATCCGGTACTGGTATCGGATGCGCCGGCGGGGGAGGAAATCACAGTTCTGCACGGAGAACTGCTGAATAAGAAAGGACGCCTGACAAAGGAAAACACCTATAAACAGAAGACTGTTTTCTATACCGATGGAACGGAGCGCAGCATGCACTGCCGTTTCACCTGGTTTGGTTTTCAGTATTTTGAGGTAAAAGGAAATGCGAAAGTGACAGACTGCGTCGTGATCCACAGCGATGTAAAGGTCAGTTCCACCTTTTCCTCCAGCGATGAGACACTGAACTGGCTTCGGGAAGCCTATCTTCGGACCCAGCTGGACAATATGCACTGTGGAATCCCATCCGACTGCCCCCATGTGGAGCGGAGAGGCTACACCGGAGACGGTCAGCTGACCTGCAATGCGGCGATGATTCAGCTGGACGGGGAGAAATTTTACCGGAAATGGATTCAGGATATTGCGGACTGCCAGGATTCCATCACCGGCCATGTGCAGTATACGGCGCCCTATATTCCTTCCGGCGGTGGCCCGGGCGGCTGGGGCTGTGCCATTGTGATGGTGCCCTATGTATTTTACCGGAATTATGGCGATCAGGAGATTTTGAAGGAGCTCTATCCCCAGATGCTTCACTATTTTGACTATCTGGAAGCGCACAGCGAGAAAGATCTGGTGGTTTCGGACCGGGCAGGCGAGTGGTGCCTGGGAGACTGGTGCGTGCCGACGATGGGCTTTGTCAATAATATGGACGCGATCTACATCCCCGCGCCCCTTGTGAACACCTATTTTTACATCAAATCTATGGAAAAGGTGCTGGAGATCGGAGAGATCATCGGAAACCATCAGGCGGATGAAGAACTGAAAGAAAAAATCCGGCGCAAAAAGCAGGCGATCTTGGACGAATATTTCGATCCGGCGACCGGCGATTTTGCAGAAAATCAGCAGGGAAGCAATGTGTTTGCCGTAGATCTCGGTATCGGCGATGAGAGAACCTTTGCGAATATTCTCAAGCATTACCGGGAAATCAGGAAATACGATACGGGAATTTTTGCGACAGATGTGCTGACGAGAATCCTTTTTGAGAGAGGGGAGAGCGAGCTTGCCATCTCACTTCTTACCTCCAAAGAAGAAGATACCTTCTATTCCAGAATGAAGAAAGGCGGCACCACGATTCCGGAGTACTGGACCGGGCATCGTTCCCAGTGCCATCCGATGTTTGGCGCGGTCAGCCAGTACCTCTTTGAGTATGTCCTGGGAATCCGCCAGAAAGAGAGTTCCGTCTGCTACGAGGATATCGTGATCGCACCGGAGTGTATGGATACCATCGAAGCGGCCGAAGGCTCGATCATGACGAAAAACGGCCGAATCTCCGTGAAATACGACAAGACCCGCCTGGAAGTCCAGGTCCCGGAAAAAACGAAAGCCCTTGTTCGCCTGAACGGAAAAGAAAAAGCCAAAGGGGACGGGGAAAAGTGGCTCAGAATAGAGCACTGATGAGATAAAATAAAAAAGCCAAAGGGGACGGTGAAAAAACCAAAAACACCGTCCCCTTTGGTTTAACCTTTTACGGAACCAATCATAACACCTTTTACAAAATACTTCTGAATGAAGGGGTAGATACAGAGCACCGGTACCGTGGATACGATGATAACACTGTACTTTAAGGTCTGTGCAAGCTGCATCTTCGCCTCCATGGCGGCTGCGTCCAGGCCCTGCATGTTGGCCATGCTCATCTTATTGGACATCAGAAGGTCTCTTAAGAAGGACTGGAGCGGCAGAAGGCTCTTGTCATTGATGTAGATCAATGCGGTGTAGAAATCGTTCCAGTGGCCTACTGCGTAGTAAAGACCGATAACTGCCAGAATCGGTTTGGACAGGGGCAGGACAACTTTAATGAGAAGCTGGAACGTGTTCGCTCCATCCAGCTCTGCCGCCTCTTCCAGAGATTTCGGAATGCTGTTGATAAAATAGGTCCTTGTGATGATGACATTGTAGATGGAAATGGCTCCGGGAATGATCATTGCCCAGAAGGTATTTGTCAGGTGCAGGTTGTTTACCACCAGGTAAGTGGGAATCAGGCCGCCGCTGAAATACATCGTCAGCATAAAGAAGAACATCAGGATGTTTCTCGGCATGAAATCTTTTCGTGCCAGAGGATAAGCGGCACAGATCGTCAGGACCATGTTTACCAGCGTACCTACAACGGTATAGAGAATGGTATTGCGGTAGCCAATCCAGATATCTCCATACTCGGCAACAGCCTGGTAGGCGATGGTAGTAAAGCCCTTCGGTAGCAGGAGTACATGGCCGAGCCATACTTCATTAGGATCACTGAAGGAGGCAATGACGATGAACCAGAGGGGCCATACAAAGATCACAACCAGAATGCACATGAGCAGCACATTGATGATATCAAAAATCTTGTCATTGTAAGACTTTTTCATTTTTACATGTTTTTCTTTCATCTGAACTCCCTCCTTTCCTAGAATAGACTTTCATCGGCAAACTTCTTGCAGAACCAGTTTGCACCAACAAGAAGAAGCATATTGATGATGGAGTTAAAAAGACCGATGGCTGTGGAATATCCATAGTCACTGTTGATCAGACCAACCTCGTATACATAAGTGGAAATTACGGAAGCAGCCTGTTTGTTCAGGGTATTCTGAAGAAGGAATACTTTTTCAAAACCTACATTCATAAGAGAACCAAGCTGAAGGATCAGCATCATGATAATCGTCGGTTTGATGGAAGGCAGGTCGATATGAAGGATTCGCTGAAGCTTTGTGGCGCCATCCACAATAGCCGCCTCGTGCATCTCATAATCGACGCCGGAGAGGGCGGAAATATAAATGATAGAGCTCCAGCCCATTCCCTGCCAGACACCGCTCCACACATAGATGCTCTTAAACCATTTCGGTTTGGAGAGGAAATCCAGCGGCTCCATGCCCAAAGCTTTTAAGATCGTATTGAAAACGCCGGTATCCGGATTCATGAAGATCGTCAGCATACCGCAGATAACTACGGTAGAAATAAAGTAGGGTGCATAGGATACCATCTGCACGGTTTTTTTCAGATATCTGTTTTTTATGTAATTAAGCAGCAGCGCAAAGATAATCGGGATGGGGAAGCCCACCAACAGACTGTAGATACTGATGCCCAGAGTGTTCTTCAATAAAAGAGAAAAGTTATAGCTGTTGAAAAAACGTTTAAAATGATCCAGGCCTACCCAGGGGCTGCCCATGATTCCAAGCTTGATTTTATAATTCTTAAATGCCAGCTGTACGCCATACATGGGGGCATAAGCAAAGACAATGTAATAAATGACTACTGGCAGTATCATAACGTACAAAATCCAGTTTTTCCGAATATTCTTTGCCAGTCTGGCTCTGAAACTCTTTTTCTTTTCCATACCAACACGCTCCTTCACGGTTTTCTGTAAAGAAATAAAGGGACTGAAGCATTGACTGCAACAGTCCCTTCTCCTATTTCTTAGCTGTTTATCTCATATTCTGTCAGTCTTATTCAGCAGAAATACCAGCGTCGTATGCAGCCTGATAGATATCCATCAGCTGGCCTACTCCCATGCTTTCCAGAGTACCTACATACTCATCCCAGCTGTCATCCAGGGTAAGGTCGCCGGTTGCAACCTGAGCTACATACTGATCAATATAGGAATTGATATCTGCGGTGAGGGTAGCAATGGTCAGACCATCTTCTTCACTGTAGTTCATAACAGGAAGGGGAACCTTGCCGTCGGTTGCCATTTTTGCTCTCTGCTCGTTCAGATATACTTCATCCGGGTCAACCTCAGGAGACATGTTGGTGTACCAGTAATTCGGCCAGATGGACGGATGGTTTGCTGCACCCTGAATGGTGGAGCTGGAACGAACGGTTCCTACATCGTCGCCGTAGCCATTGCCAAGGATCCACTCCCATTTGTCATCATCGGTCTTCTGCCAGGTCTTGCCCTCAATACCCATAATGGCTTCGATACCGCCTTCTTCGCTGTAGAACTGGTCAAAGAAGGAAATGATGGTTTCCGGATTGTGGCAGGCATCGGTCAGTACCAGAGTACCCGGAGTAATAGCGGTTCCCAGAGGATAGGTGCCCTTGGTAAACGGAGTCAGTGCGATATAATCGTCGTCATTGTCACGTCCAACGGTCAGGAATGCGCCGGCATCAAAGAAGGAGCCTAATACGTCGCCAGCCTGTCCGATTGCGCCCTGCTGCTCATGTTTCTGGGTAAAGGAATTTTTATCCATAATACCTTCCTGATAAAGTTTGGTCAGGAACTCGATATAGCTCTTGAATACATCAGAGGTAGGAACATAGGTCAGCTGATCGTCGATAACTGCCAGTTTGGTTCCATAATCATAATTGATATCAAAGTAAGGAAGCAGGAGATCCGGTTTTACAACGTCTGTAGCGGTGAAAGGAATCTCATCGTCGGTATCGCCGTTTCCGTTGGCATCCTGTTCTTTGAAGGCTTTCAGTACATTATAGAGCTCATCCAGATTTTTCGGCTCTTCCAGTCCCAGGTTGTCCATCCATTTTTTGTTGATCCAGTAGGTGGTTACTGCACCTTCCTGTCTTCCGATCTCAGGAAGAGAATAAACATGGCCGTCAGCGGAGGTCAGATATTTCCATGCGTCTCTTTCGTCGAGAACCTTGGTCAGATTCGGTGCGTGCTCTCTGATCAGATCTTCCAGCGGAAGGAAGAGGCCCTGACTTCCATATTTATTTAAGTCTGTCATAGAGAAACCGGATTTCATAAAGATCTCCGGATAATCGCCGGATGCCAGAAGCAGGTTTCTTTTCTCTGCCAGGTCTGCGCCCATAACTGAGGTAAAGTCAAATTTCAGTCCGGCTTCCTCAAGAGTGGTCTGCATAGTCAGGTTATCTGCCAGATCGTACTCTCCATTTAAAATAGCAAATACGCTGTACTCGTTGTCCTCTGCTGCGCTAACCGGAACTGCAGTTGCGGTGGAAGCGATCATCATGCTTGCCAGTACCAGAGCTGTAAGTTTCTTCAATTTCATAGTCAAACCTCCTAATACATTATTTTTTTCCGTTCTTTTGTCGCTTGTTTTTTTGATGCCTCGTTTGCGATAACCAAATTATATACGCTTTACCATCTCTTTTACAAGAAACATCTGTTGGAACAGCGGTTTTAAAAAACGTATTATTCTCAAAGGCTGATTTTTTCTGGCTTTTTTGGTGTTATCGCACAAATTTTGAACGGATTTTTTAAATATTGCACCCCATTTTTGTTTTTCATATTTATTATTACTTTTTTTCTTTTTAGATATATGTTAGAATATTCTTAAATTCAATTCACAAAGAGGTGGTTCCCGTGTCGTTTTTTAAAAATTTGCGTAATAAGCATACAGTGACGACTTTATATAAATATTTTATTTCTTATTTTCTGCTTCTCACCATACTGACTCTGGGATATACCGCAGCCTTCCGGGTACAGTTAAAAAAGGTTTACACAAAGGAACTGCACAACCAGGCAGAAAAGCAGCTGACGGATATCGATAACGATCTGTATTCCTCCATCTCTACGATAGAGAAAATCCAATATCTTTTGGCCCAGGATATTCCTCTGGCGATGTCCCGTTATTTAAAGGAAGACTGGTATCTTTATCAGGCCTCCCAGACACTCACAAAATATACCACAGCCAATGAGATCATCAGCGGCATCTGTTATATTCATTTTGAAAAAAATAATATCCTCTCTTCCAAAAATTCAATCCGAAAGACCGATAACGGGTATGAGATTTACTGTAATAAACAGTATATCCCCTTCCCTCTGGAAAGTTATATGGAAAATATCAAAGAAAATCAGCTGATTTTACTGGGAGAAGGAAAAAACAAGCTCCTGGTTTATCTGCCCAGCAACAATGGAATCAAGACCTACAGTATCTTTTATATTCTTAATATGGATGAAATTGAAAAAATGCTGAGCCGCAGAAGAATTTCAGGGATGGCTTCCCTGTGCCTGATGAGCCAGGACAACCAGATTGTATGCGGGTATGATCCTCAGTATATGACTTCTTATATAAAGGATAATGAAATTACGAACCATGATTCCCTTGTGACAGCCTCCAAAAATATTCTGACAAAACCGACGACAATCAATGGCTTTTCACTCGTAACGATACTTTCCGATGACACGATTCTTTCACAGACCAGCGTTGCTTTCCGAAATGCTTATGCTTTTCTGCTCGTTGTGTCTCTGGTTGGTATGGTACTGATCTTTTTGGGCATGCGCGTCACCTACTGGCCCCTTCATAAGCTGACCTTAAAGCTCCTTCCTGCCTCTGACAAGCATGGCAACTATGTGGAGCAGCTTGATGCCGCCTTCAGCAATGTGCGCTCCGAAAACCAGCAGCTGCAGCAGAAAATCGATTCCTACCGGCTTTCCATGCAGAAGTCTCTTTTGGATTCCATTGTGGAGGATAATGTTGTTTTTGACACAAACAATCCCGTTATCTTTGACCACCTGTTTTGTCTGGAAGCGGGCAGCCACATTTTTATGCTGCGGGTCAAGACACCAAGTAAGAAAGAAAGCTTTCCGATAGATGTGCAGAAGCTTCTGAATACCAGTCTGCCGGGGGATATTCCATCTGCCCTGCTTCTGGAGTGTACGGAGGAGTACGCGGTATTTCTGATCTGCTACAGCGGTGCGGAGCCGAATAAAGATGAAGTGCTCCATTTACTTCTGACGGATCTTTATCAGGTAACAGGCTATCGCAGTGCTTTAAGCAACAGTGCGGAATCTCCGCTGGAAATTCCGTCCCTCTATGAGAATACGACAGCAGCTTCTGAATTCTGGGATGAGGCTCCTGTGGTGATTTACTCGGAAATTGCAGAGAAGATTTCTTCCTCGGGAAGTCTGTCCTACCCCTACTCGAATTTGGAATTTCTGGCAGATGCGCTCAAATCCTGTCAGATCACGAAAGCCAGAGAACAGGTGATCTATCTCTTTGAGCTTCTGGATACGGCCTCCGAAAATAATTCTTCGATTCCGAACTTTTTCATCCGCTGTGTCCTGATTGATATTCTGACGATCCTCTCAAGCAGCATGAACAACCTCAACGTGAAGTTCAAGAGCTACAGCGATCTGTATTTCAATACGCTGTTCCTTTGCAGAAGCTGTTCTTTTGTGGAGAAAAAAGAAGAAATCCGTCAGAATATTCTCCTGCTTCTGAGTACCTACGAGAACGAATTTGAGAACTCCACGATCCAGTTCTCGAAGATCGCGGAAACGATCCAGAAAGAGTACAGCTCTCCTGATTTTTCAATTTCCGTCCTGGCAGACACCTTCCATGTCAGCATCGCTTACATGAGCTATCTCTTCAAAAAGAGCTTTGATGTGAATTTTTCCGATTATCTCTGGAATATAAGAATGAAAAAAGCAGAAGAGCTGTTGTCTGAGACCGATATGAATATCGATCAGATCAGCATCCAGGTCGGTTACCTGAATACGTCGAGTTTCCGAAGAAAATTCAAACAGGAAACCGGTTTGACACCATCGCAGTACCGGAGCAAACACTAGTACTTGCGGACGGTGTTTTCGGTTTTTTACTGTCCCTGATGGCTGGATATAAAAACAGGCTACTCCTTTTTATGGGAGATAGCCTGTTTTTTGCATTAACGAACAACCGCCTTTTTCGCTGCACTCCATGCGGAGTAATAGGTTTTTCCGCTTACCGTTCTGTAGGCGCGCAGGCGGATAGTGTAGGTTCTGCCTTTTTTCGGGTTGCGGATTACGGCTTTGACGGTGTTTCTGCTTCTCACTTTGAGCGTTCTGGAAGAAGTGCCGACGGTGTATCGGATCTCATAGCCGGTGACTTGAGCGTTCTTCCTCCATTTCAGAGTAATGGCTCTGGAACTGCTGGTGCAGGCCGTGATAACCGGTCTGTTAATGCGGACTGTGCGGAGAGCTGTTCCGGTGCCGACGGTACTGCCGCTGTAAGCTTTGACCATGTAAGTGTACTGGGTTCCGTTGACAAGGCTCTTCTTATCGAGATAGGAAACGGTGGTTCCTTTTTTGACCGTCGCGATCTTTTTGTAGGCGCCATTGCCGGCTTTGCGGTAGATGTAATAACCGCTGGCCTTGTTTACCTTGCTCCAGGTGACTTTGATTCCGGTGGCATCGTTTGTCAGACTTCTGAGCGTGGTCTTGGCGAGAGTGACTTTGGTCGAAGAGGAAAAGGTTTTGATTGTGGCGGATTCTAAGGCATCATTTCCGTAAGAAGAGATGCTGATCCGTGCCCATTCTTCCTTGGTTCCCTTATAAATAATGGATCTTATACCGGAACAGTCTTTAAATGCACAGACTTCAATTCCCCTTACGCTATTTGGAATGGTAACTGTTTCCAGATAGTAACAATCTTCAAATACGCTCTGCGGAATAGTGATCATACTGGAAGGAATTTCGATGGTCTTGATTGCGGTTGCCTCAAAAGCATGATTGCCTATTACGCGGAGACTGTTCGGAAGCTTTACACTCTGCAGGGAAGAACAGTTCTCAAAAGCAGAGGTGCCGATCTGAATAAGGTTCTCCGGGAAATTGACCGTTGTCAGCCCCTGACATCTGTTAAAGGCATAACCACCGATACGGGTAAGGGTGGAAGGTAAGCTGACGCTGGTTAAATTTGAACAGCCACGGAAGGTAAAGTCATCTATAGATGTGATTCCTTCTCCTATAACGATGGATTTGATCATACTTTCATATTCTGTCCAGGGTAAATTGTTGTCTACGATATTGCCGGAACCGGATATTTTAAGCTCCTGGGTGGCATTATCATAAGACCATTTCAAACCGGAGCCAAAGGTGCCGGAAATAGAATTTATGTAAAAGTAGCAGGTTCCTCCGGTATCATTGGAAGTATAATATTTTACGGTATATTGGCCAAAATCACGGGGAGTATGATTGTCAAAGATGGTCCAGTTTAAAGTGGGAGCATTCATATCGGAAAGATAATTGTAATTGTTGGAGATTCTTCTTCCGTCCGGCCCGTAAACATCACAATAATATTTGGATAAAAAATCGGAGATATTATTGCTGAGATAGCGTTTTACGGTCAAAGGGATCTGGATCTCTTCGTTTGCATCGAAAACACTGTCCGGAAATGACGGGTCAATGGAAATCAATCCTTTGTAATAATAGGTTCTTGCGCTTACTGACAGGGATGCCCCGCACACAGCCAGCAGAAGCAGGCAGATTGTCAGAAGCATTTTAAAATTTTTTTTCATAAGGTCCTCCTTTGTAAAAAATGTGATTTGATTTATAGGAAACTGCGTCCATATAATTCCGGGAAAATCACCTCTCTCTCTCAAAACAGAATCTCTTCATCCTCATCAAAAAGTTTATCGTTAATCTCAAACAGCTTCAGCCCGTGCAGCAGTCCGTAATAGATAATCGCATCGCGTTTCAGTTTGGGATAGAGCTGGGCCATGCCGCAGAGCTTTAACAATTCCTGGGTTTCTTCCACGCTGGCTTCGAGACCGAAGCACAGGCATAAAAGGCGGTTCCTCGAAGGTTTCCGGCGGCCGGCGAAAATCTGATGCAGATAGATCTCGCTCATGCCGGCCTGCTTGGCAAGGGCTGCCTTTGAAATATTTTTTCTCTCAAACAGCTGGTTTAATAATTCCGATACACTTGCGTTTACGAATGATTCCTGATTTCGAGACAGGAACTGGTTCAAATCAGGTGCATTCATCATTTCTTGCTGTAAATTGTCTGTATTTTTCTTTTTCATCTTCGCACCTTTACAATAATTATTTGTTAAGTTACAATATTCTAAATAGTATATTCAAATCTCAGTATACTAAAAACGATTTTGGAAAACAATATGCACGCCGCATAGTGCGGAGGATGAAATATGGAGATTTATGACAGCCTTCTTAAGGCAGTTCATGACGAATATGATACGCTGAGGGTGCTCAAGAAAAGTGCGCGGGGAGAAGTTTCCCTTGTACGCCACCGGGAAAGCGGCACCCGATATATTTTCAGACATTTTGAGGGAAGCAGTGAGGTCTATCAGCTGCTTCTCGGGCTTTCCTGCCGGAATCTGCCTCAGATCATGGAAGTGGGAGAAAAGGACGGCAGGACGGCTCTGCTGGAAGAGTATGTGCAGGGCGACACCCTGGGAGAAATTCTGGAGGGAGGAGTGCTGACGACGGGGCAGGCAAAACAGATCGGCCGCCAGCTCTGCTCGGCGCTCTGGGTGCTTCATTCGAGAGGAATTGTACACAGGGATGTGAAACCTGACAATGTCATTTTGCGGGGCAGTGAGGCGGTTCTGATCGATTTTGACGCTTCGAGGATCCACAAAACTGCCATCTCAGAAGACACGAAAATCCTGGGAACGACCGGCTTTGCGGCACCGGAGCAGTACGGCCTCTCCCAGTCGGATGGCCGCGCAGATATTTATGCGCTGGGTGTACTGCTCAATATCATGCTGACGGGAGAGCACCCCTCAAGGAAGCTTGCCGGCGGCCGGATGGGACGGATCGTGCAGCGCTGCACAAGGGTAAACCCGGAGAAAAGATACAAAAATATCCTTCATCTGATGGAGGCATTATAATAGGAGAAAATCATGAGCAAGAAATGTGTGAAATGCGGGCATCCGCTTCCGGAGGACGCTTCTTTCTGTCCACACTGCACGGCAATTCAAGTGGAAAAAGAGGAGATCAGGGCGCCGAGGCGGTGGAAAAAGAAGGTTTTTGTGATTGGAGCTGTACTGGTGTTTCTGGCAGGTGTGGGCTTTGCTTTTTCTTTGTACCATAAGCCGAAGGTCTATGAGGCCAACGCCCGGATCGTTTATCCGGATCAGGATCATTCCTACAGGCTTCTGGTGACTTACTCGGAGGCCGATGCTCTGGCCGGTCAGGCTCAGGGAGACCGGACCGATATGCTGGCGGATGGCCTGGACAGTGCCCTTCCCTGTCAGCTCTATGTTTTAAATGAAGAGACGGGAGAAGTGGACTGGGAAGAATTTACTGAGAAAGTGAAATCCTGCGAGGTAGAGACCGTACCCCAGGAAAATTCAAAGAAGCTCGAATACATGGAACCGGTTCACGACGAGAACTTTCCGAATGCAGCCTATGTTTCGAATCTTCATTTTGTGGCTGATACCGGAAGCAATGATATTTTCTGGAAGCTGACGATGAAGAACGGCGATACGATTTCTCTGAAAACCCGGCTTACAATTGAAAAACAGGAGGTGGTTACTTACTGTCCGGAAGATACGCCCATGGAAACCACGGAGGAACTGAATACCCTGCTGACTTCCATTGAAAAAGAGGTATCTTCCGACACACCGGTCTATCTCTATCTTCCGGCAGTGACTTACGACGGGGAGATTACATTTGGCGATCATGTCTGGCAGATTTTCGGAAGCACGGACGGGGATGCGACCACCACTTTTACCGGAACCGTCAATGTAAATGGAAAGAACGGAAATTATGGAATCATGTCCGGTATCCGTTTTGAGGGCAGCTCCGGAACCGGATTGAATGCGAACTGCTTTGTCCTGCTTTCCGGGTGCAGTTTCAGTGGCTGGGATATTGCCGCCATCGCGCAGGACGGCGCCTGGGTCTGCGCATCAGACTGTAGTTTCACGAATAACGGAACGGCTCTGAAATTCAATACCAGTATGGCCTATGGCAGCAATCCCAGTTATCTGAACAATACTTTTACCGGAAATGGAGTTGCTGTCTCTATCGACCGCCTGCCCGGAAGCGAAGTCCTGAATTTCGCCGGAAGCACCTTCTCTGAAAATGGGACGGATATCGAGAATAAAGCAGGGCATCCGGTGGATACGGCAAATGCGGTGTTTGAGTGACCATGGGGCGGTGCTTTCGGATTTTTTACTGTCCCCGATGCCTTTGATTGACTACATATTGCAAAATTTTAAAATAAGTCATTAAAAATAAAGGGGTAAGTTGACTGCAAATCTTAAAAAACTCAAATCCGAAAGAACAAATAATTCTAAACGGGTTATTTGTCCCCTGTTTATCTTGTGCTATACTGTTTGATAGAATAGCAGATGAAGTATTGTGGAGGTAAGTCATATGGAAAATTTCAAAGAAAAAGAATATAAAGTATTTGAGATGTTTGATAAGCAGTGGGCAATTGTTACCGCTGGCTCGATGGAACATTACAACAGCTGTACGATTGGCTGGGGAAGTCTGGGAAATATCTGGGGGCACGCAGGGAAAAGCTGCCCGATTGTTACAGTTTACGTCCACCCGGCTCGTTACACCAGTGAATTTTTGGAAAACAGCGATACTTTTACAGTAAGCTTTTATCCTGAGAGCTGCAAAAAGGCACTGGGCTATATGGGTTCCCATTCTGGCAGGGATGGTGATAAAGCCGTTGCTGCGGGGCTGACTCCTGTTGAAATCGGACAGGGGGTAACTTACAAAGAGGCAAATCTGACATTTCTCTGTAAAAAGTTATATCAGCATCAATTTTCCAAGGAGGATATTGCACCGGAAATCCAGGGGTATTATGCTTCCTCTCCCAACGTATATCCTGATTTCAAAGGAGGCTGGCAGCCACATATTGTTTTTGTAGGAGAAATCATTGAAGTTCAGGATGAACGGTAATTTCTTGTTTGCAAACCATTGGGAAGGAGGTTCACTATGACAGATAAAATAAAAGAAGCTTATCAATCGTCAAAAGATATATACGATGAGGTTCTTACACAGGGAAATTTCCTGAGCAGGCTGTATATAAAAGTGTTTTGGAGCGGAACGGCTGTATTTACGGAAAGAAAATGGAAATTGTTGTCAGATACTCAAATAACCTGCCTGGATTACAGCGAGGATAAGAAGAACAGCTGCGGAATATCCTGAAGCGTCTGTATAAAGATATTGATTTCCATGTGGATGGATCAATGGTTTATTTTTGCTGTACGAAATAAGCCGATGGGGACGGAGAAAAAGCAAAAAACACCGTCCCCATTGGTTAGAAAAATTTTTATTCTTAATGGAGGAAGAAGATGCTGTTAGAAGAATTTGATCCAGAGAGAAGAGCAGTGATCAACCCTGATCAGGTCGTCAAACCGGTAGAAAATATGCCGGAAGTGGCAGTCACCTGCTTTTCCAGAAAAACGTTTGAGCGGATGCTGGAGGATCTGGATACGGAGATCATTACCTGGAACGGGACGGCAAACGGGGAGGAGCCTGTTTATCGGGCGGTCTACAAGGGGATGCCGATAGCCCTTTTTATTCTGGATGTGGGAGCTCCAGTGAGTGTCGGCATGCTGGAGGAAGTTTTTCAGATGGGTGTTCAGAAGGTTGTGATTTTTGGAACCTGCGGCGTTCTGGACAGCAGGATTGAGGACTGCTCGATTATCATTCCGGATCGGGTTCTTCGGGATGAAGGAACCAGTTACCATTATGCGCCTCCATCCGATGAGATCGAAGTAAACCAAAAGAGCATGAAGATGTTTACAGAACTTCTGGATGAACTGCATGTAAAGTATACTGTCGGAAAAACCTGGACGACGGATTCTTTTTACCGGGAAACGCCGGAGAAGGTAAAGCGCCGGAAGGCCGCAGGCTGTATTTGTGTAGATATGGAATGTTCCGCCAACGCTGCCGTCTGCGATTTCCGAGGTAAAAAACTCCTGCAGTTTTTCTACGCTGCCGACAATCTGGATGCGGAAGAGTGGGATTCCCGGAGCCTTGCCAACCATTCCCGCATGGAAGACAAGAACCGGATTGCTGCGATTGCGCTGGAAGCAGCGGTGAGAATGTAAACAAAATGATTTGACCAAGCTGATTGTGACCAAAGATATGTCAGAACGCAAAAATAAAATGATCGAACTGGGCGATGCCTTTATTGCTTTTCCAGGTGGGACGGGAACATTAGAGGAAATCGCAGAGGTCATGTCAAAGGTATCTTTGAAACACTTGAATGCGCCTTGTATTCTCTATAACTTGAATAACTGCGCGTCGCATTCTCGTTACTTCAGTGATGAGTTAGACGCGCAATTTTTTATAAAAATATCGTAACTATTCAGAGCCACCTCGATTCCTCTGTGCTTCCTCTCGTTGTGGCTTCTCGTCAAATAGATTTCCAGTCAAAAGTGTTCGTTCATGCAAGCATGACTCACACTTTTTGCTGAAAATCTGCCTGGCTCTGAATAGTTACAAAATATCCAGAACAAATGTTTACTTAAAGAAGCACATATGGTATAATATAGACATGGAAAAAGAGATATTTAATATAAATAAAAATCAACTTTCATATGGTAGAGGATATGTATATTCTCTGCAGTATCATCTGGTCTGGTGTACGAAATACAGGAAGAAAGTATTAAAAGACGGGATCGACCTGGAATGCAAAAAGATGCTGCAGGATCTGGCAGAAGAGTATCGGTTTC
>OLNW01000253.1_pt1 | contig 69084 bp, 84 predicted proteins | sample 1672121 | NCBI WGS metagenome assembly OLNW01 (sample SAMEA3136648, study PRJEB25190) | human gut metagenome
GCTTCTCCCTCGATTTTATTGTAGAAAAAGGACGCATCCTTTACTTCAATGGCTGTTTCCAATAACTTAGTCCTCCCGATGCCAGCGTCCCGTTGCTCCGCAGGGAAGCACCAGCCCCGATGCGCTCACCGGAAGTCCCAGCTCTCCGCAGTCGGTATGTCCGCCGAATTTTGTTGAAAAAACGCTGTCTGAAATATACCCCACCACAGAGGGTGCAAGCCCGGTGGTATAGGAATTGATGATAACGAACAGGGGATCATCGGACAGAACCCCGGCGCAAAGCTTTACAAAGCCGTAAAGGTCCTTCTCCAGCTTCCACACCTCGCCGCCTGCACCTCTGCCGTAGGACGGTGGGTCCATGATAATGGCGTCGTATTTTCTGCCCCGCTTGATCTCCCGCTCCACAAATTTGCGGCAGTCGTCAATGATCCAGCGGATGGGACGATCCTCTACGCCGGAAAGTCTGGCATTCTCTCTTGCCCAGGCAACCATGCCCTTGGAAGCATCCACATGGGTGACGGAAGCGCCGGCAGCCGCACACGCCATGGTTGCGCCGCCGGTATAGGCAAACAGGTTCAGTACGCTGATGGGACGGCCTGCATGACGGATTTTGTCCATTGCCCAGTCCCAGTTGGCTGCCTGCTCCGGAAAAATACCTGTGTGCTTGAAGTTCATGGGCTTTACCTGAAACGTCAGCTCTTTATAATGGATTTCCCACTTCTCCGGGAGCTTTTTGGTGTTCCACTGACCGCCGCCGGTATGGCTCCGCTCATAACGGGCGTTGTATTCCCGCCAGCCGGGATGCTTTCGCGGCGTTTCCCAAATCACCTGGGGATCCGGGCGCACCAATGTATATCTGTCCCACCGCTCCAGCTTTTCCCCGCAGGTGCAGTCCAGGACCTCGTAGTCCTTCCATTCATTTGCGATCCACATGGTATCCCCTCCTTACTGCACCGTAGGCATCGACACCACCGGATCGGACTCTGTTGGTTCCGGCTCCGTACCGCCGTCGTTATCCGGATCGGTCGTAGTCGTGGTCGTGGTTGTTGTGGTGGTGGTCGTGGTACGCTGCTGACCATGAATGGTACAAGGCTCGTTATCGCACCGCGCCTCACTGTAGCCCGAACGCTTCACCAGCGTTCCCACGCAATACTGCTGATCTGCCACCACAATGCCTGCAATGGGGAACTGACGGGAGATATTCAAAAGTCCATACTGCGTTACGTTTCCGCGGCTCTTGCAGTACTCATTTGCCACATGGAGGGTATCGCCGGAGGTGCAGATGTCGGTTTCCACATGGGTGGAGCAGTAGGCAGTGGGTACATCTTCGCCGTCCAGCTCAATGGTAACGGTCCGATCTCCGCGGATATCCTTGGTGCACCAGTCGTTCACCAGACTGCCGCTGTCCTGGCAGACCTCTACATCCACAACGGAGGTGGGCTTTTCGAATGCTTTGTTTGTCTTACCATCGTGAATTTTCGTCATAACCTTGTTAAACAGCACCGAAGCCGGATTCTCAATGGAATCGTCCTCCAGCACAATTTCCTGGGGCTGGTCATAGCCGCACCATACCACGCCGGTATAGTAGCTGGTATATCCGGCAAACCAGCGATCCTTATCATCGGAGGTGGTACCGGTCTTACCGGCGGTATCAAAGCCGGCAACCTGAGCTTCTGTGCCGGTGCCGTCCTTTACGGTTTCTTCCATCATATAGGTGAGGTAGTAAGCGGTCTTCTCGCTCATATTCTCATTGGAGGTTGTCCAGCACCACATTGCCGTCGCTGTCCAGCACCTTGGTATAGGTCCGTGCCTCCCGATAGGTGCCCTTGTTTTCAATGGATGCATATGCCGCTGCCATATCGCGAATGGTAACGCCACGGACCATGCCGCCCAGCGCCAGGGACCAATAGCTCTTATCCGTATAGCTCACGCCGTTGAGCTCATATTCATCTACCAGCGTGTCCAGATGCATATCATCGACCGCATAGTGATAGGCATAGTCCAGTCCCACATCGTCCAGCACCTTCACCGCAACGGTGTTGGTGGAGCGCTTCATGGCGGTGAGGATATTGGTAAGACCGTGGTAGGTATCATCCTCATTCTTGGGCCAGGGAGAGGAGCCGAAGGTAAAGGGCGTATCGTCATAGACCGTAGCCGGGGTAATGAGCCCCATCTCCAGCGCCGGGGCATACACGGCCAGAGGCTTGATGGTAGAACCGGGAGACAGCAGGCTCTGGGTGGCACGGCTGAAGGTCAGACTGCCCTCCTTCTGCCCCACGCCGCCCACAATGGCGGAAATATCGCCGGTTTCATTGTCGATGATGACGATGCCGGACTGGAGCTGCTGATAGGTGCTGTCGGTTTTCGGAATATTGTCCAGATTCTCATAGACCTCTTCCGCCGCATTCTGCACATCCACGTCGATGGTAAGCTTTTTCTTGGTGATGTCCACATACTCAGTGCCCTGAATGATGGCATCAAGAATAGCCGTTAATTCATCGCCCAGAAAGATGGAGATGATGGCGGGAGGGGCCTCGTTGCCGCCCAGACGGTGGTCGTTGCCGGGGTAGGACACGCAGCAGCGCAGCATTTCCTGGTACTCGTCAACGCCCTTGATAAAAGCGGCTAGAAACAGCAGGAACTGGGCGTTCTGGCTGGGGGTGCTGCCAGGCTTCAGAAGGTTTTCGCCGGTGTCAGTGGCCAGGGACCAGTTGTCGTGCTTGCCGCTGCCGTTGACGCCCGCAAAGGGCTTTTCATGGAGCAGGCACACCAAACCGTGGCGGGCGGCTACCTTTTTCAGCAGTTCCATGGTCAGCTGGTTTTTGTCACAGGCGCTGTTGGCATCGGAGTAGATGGGCGCGATCTCGTGCTGGGCGGGAGCCACCTCGTTGTGCTCCGTCTTGGCCAGCACGCCCAGCTTCCACAGCTCCTGATCCAGCTCCCGCATAAACGCGGCTACCCGGGGCTTGATAGCGCCGTAATAGTGGTCGTCCAGCTCCTGCCCCTTGGAGGGACGGGCACCGAACAGCGTGCGGCCGCACAGCTTCAGATCCTCGCGCTGGCGGTATACCTTCTCGTCGATCAGGAAGTACTCCTGCTCAGGGCCTACCTGCGGCGTGACATGCTGCGCCTCGGTGTTGCCGAACAGCCGCAGGATACGGATGCACTCCCTGTCCAGCACACGCATAGAGCGCAGCAGAGGCGTTTTTTTGTCCAGCGTCTGCCCACTGTACGAGCAGAAAATGGTAGGGATATACAGTGTCTCGTCCTTGACGAAGGCGTAAGACGTGGGGTCCCATGCAGTGTAGCCGCGGGCTTCAAATGTAGCGCGCAGACCGCCGGAGGGGAAGGAGGAGGCGTCTGCCTCGCCCTTGCTGAGTTCCTTGGCGCTGAGCTCCATGACCACGCTGTCCTTGCCGTCGCGGGTAATGAAGCTGTCGTGTTTTTCAGCGGTAACGCCGGTCATAGGCTGGAACCAGTGGGTGTAATGGGTAGCGCCCTTTTCGATGGCCCAGTCCTTCATGGCGTTGGCGATCTCGCCGGCGGTGGTACGATCCAGCGGCGTTCCCTGGGCCAGGCATTGCTGCCATTTCTGGTAGGCGGCGGCAGGGAGACGCTGCTGCATCTGCTGCTCACCAAACACCATTTTGCCAAACAGAGCGGGAACGTTCGTGGTCTTTTCACACATTGCGGGATCAATCCTTTCAAAATCAAGTACGCGGCGGTGCCGCGGGAAAAACAAACCGTATGGGAAACGGGGCTTACATGAACAGCTGCATAGCCAGCGGAGTGACATAGGCCTCCATCACAGCGGCCAGGGCCAGCAGTGGTACCACCAGCAATCCCACCACGCGAAGCAGATCTAGAAGCAGGGGCTTCATCATACCTTTTTCGTTGCAGCGGATGTATCGATTGATATTTCTGCACAGGCAGAGTCCGGCGGCCAGACTGAGCAGCAGGGCGGGGACCTCAAAGATGCCGTGAGGCACAAGACCGGCCAACAGCAGAAGCCACTGGCCATCCATCAGTGCGGCAAGCATACCGATGATCGCGGCATTGAGGCCCAGGGACAGGGCCGGCAGATACAGGAATGGTATAAAACCATAAAGCACGGTCATCACCATAGCCCGAAGGTTGTTGCCGAACAGGGCCAGCGCGCTGAAGCTGCCATCGTCGCGGATAATACCGGCGTCTGCAATGCTCTCGTTGAAGGTGCGTATAATGGTTACGGGAACATTGGGGACAAGCCTTCCGACAATGTAAGCCAGCACGGTCAGTGCCAAAAAAGCAAGGGCAGTTATGCCGACAAATCGGCCGTATTCCCTGTGCCAGAACGCGGCGATGGCACAAGGCTGTTTTTTCATGCCAGCTTCTCCAGGCCGGCGCGGAGACGGCGGAGCGTTTCATCACGGCCCAGGATGCGGCAGATCTCCACTGCGCCGCCGGGGGTGACCAGCTTGCCGGCAGCAGCGATACGTACCGGCCACATGAGGGTGGCATTCTTGACACCCAATTGTTCAGCTAAGGCGATCAGGCCATCGTGGATGGCCTCGTCCGTCCACTGGGGCAGCGCCGCCAGCATGGGAATAGCCGCCTCCAGCATGGCCTTGCAGACCTCCGGGTTCGTCTTAGATTTCTTGTTGGTGAAGAATTCCACGTCGTACTCCGGGCACGCATCGAAGAAGTCCACCTTCTCCGGGATATCTGTAAGACGCTCGCAGCGCGCCTGCAGCAGCGCAGCGATGGCCGCCACGTCAAAGTCGCCCTTGACGCTCTGGCGGATGTAGGGCTCGGCTGCCTTGGCGAAGTCCTCCGGGGACATGGCACGCAGGTAGACGGCGTTGAAATGATCCAGCTTGGCCTTGTCGAAGATGGCGGGAGATTTGGAAATACCGGTCAGATCAAACGCCATGACAAGCGCATCAAGAGAGAATATCTCCTGCTCCGCCAGCTCACCCTTGGGACTCCAGCCCAGCAGAGCAACGTAGTTGAGAATGGCATCGGTCAGATAGCCCTCTGCCTTCAGGTCCTCATAGCTGGGGTCGCCGTGGCGCTTGGACATCTTGTTCTGTGCGTCCCGCATGACGGGGGAGCAGTGGACATAGGTGGGTACCTCCCAGCCGAAAGCGTGGTAAAGAAGGTCGTACTTGGGCGCGGAGGACAGATACTCGCTGCCGCGTACCACATGGGTGATGCCCATCAGGTGGTCGTCGATCACATTGGCAAAGTTGTAAGTGGGCAGACCGTCCCGTTTCAGCAGTACCTGGTCATCCAGGGTGCTGTTTTCCACGGTGATATCGCCGAAAACGGCATCGTGAAACGTGGTGGTGCCCTCCTTGGGGATGCGCTGGCGGATGACATAAGGCTCGCCTGCCTCCGCGCGGCGCAGCGTGTCCTCTAGTGGCAGATCACGGCAGGGATCATCGGCGCGGTCAAAATCGCCGGTGTCCTCCTCGGAGGCACACTTCTCGCAGAAACAGTAATAGGCGCCGCCCTTTTCCGCCAGCAAGCGGGCGTATTTGCCGTAGGTATCCCGACGTTGGGACTGGATATAGGGAGCCACGGGGCCGCCGATGTCGGGGCCCTCGTCATGGTTCAGATGGCACTCGGTCATGGTGCGGTAGATGACGTCGGTAGCTCCCTCCACCAGCCGCCCCTGGTCGGTATCCTCGATACGGAGGATAAACGTGCCGCCATGACTGCGGGCAATGAGCCAGGTATACAGGGCGGTACGCAGATTACCGATGTGCATATAACCGGTAGGGGAGGGCGCAAAGCGGGTGCGGACCTTGCCCGTGGGGATCTTGGCTTCCATCTCGGTAAAATAAGCGGCGTCAGACATAGGGGTGGACCTCCGTTACTTGATAAAAATACTATAATAGTATACTGGTTTTACGGGAAAAGTCAATGCTTATGGGCGATTTCGCAGAATGCCCAAATGTTTGGAATGTTTCTTGCAATTTGTGGGGAGATTTGGTATAATGACTGCGAAGCGGCCATGATACATGGATCGCCATTTCGTTTTACCCGCCGCAAGGCACGACTATAACACAGAAAGGAACATCGTCACTATGATCTACACGACGGAAGTACAGCATATGTGTCCTGTCGCCAAGGGCGCTTATCACGGTCCGGCTCCCATTCCCGAGGAGGGCAAGTGGGTACAGGCCAAGCAGATCGGGGATATTTCCGGCTTTACCCACGGTATCGGCTGGTGTGCACCCCAGCAGGGGGCCTGCAAGCTGACGCTGAATGTGAAGAACGGCGTTATCGAGGAGGCTCTGGTATGACCCACTCCGCCGCCATGGCTTCCGAGATCCTGATCGGCAAGACTATTCTGGAGGCGCTGAACACCGACCTGGTGTGCGACGCCATCAACACCGCCATGCGCGAGCTGTTCCTGCAGATCGTCTATGGCCGCACTCAGTCCGCTTTCTCCGAGGACGGTCTGGCTGTGGGCGCGTCTCTGGAGGACTTGGGCAAGGGCCTGCGCTCTCAGGTGGGCACCATGTTCGGTACCCGCGAAAAGGGTCCCCGCTATCTGGAGATGGCCGAGGGCTATTGCAGCAAGCTGGCTTTGAACGACAAGGATGAGATCATCGGCTATGAGTTCATCAGTCTGGGCAAGATGATGGACGCCGTGAAGAAGGGCGTGGACGCCAACGAGGCCCTGAAGAACGCCACCGGCCACTACGGCCAGTGGGACAACGCGGCGAAGTATATCGACCCGCGCCAGGAATAAGAGAAGGAGGACGACAAAATGGCTCTGTTTGAAAGTTACGAAAGACGTATCGATAAGATCAACGGCGTCCTCGCGCAGTACGGCATCGGCTCCGTGGAGGAGTGCCGCGAGCTCTGCAAGGCGAAGGGCTTCGACCCCTATGAGATCGTCAAGGGCATTCAGCCCATCTGCTTTGAGAACGCCTGCTGGGCGTACACCGTGGGTGCGGCCATCGCGCTGAAGTCCGGTGTCAAGACCGCTGCGGATGCCGCCCGCAAGATCGGCGAAGGTCTGCAGTCCTTCTGCATCGACGGCTCCGTGGCCGAGGACCGCAAGGTGGGTCTGGGCCACGGCAATCTGGGCGCCATGCTGCTGAGCGATGAGAGCAAGTGCTTCGCGTTCCTGGCCGGTCACGAGTCCTTTGCCGCTGCCGAGGGTGCTATCGGCATCGTTCGCAACGCAAACAAGGCACGTAAGGAACCTCTGCGGGTCATCCTGAACGGTTTGGGCAAGGACGCTGCGCAGATCATCAGCCGCATCAACGGCTTCACTTATGTGCAGACTCAGTTTGACTATTTCACCGGCAAGCTGAACATCGTCCGCGAGATTCGGTATTCCGAGACCGAGCGCGCCGATGTCCGCTGCTATGGCGCCGATGATGTCCGCGAGGGTGTGGCTATCATGCACCATGAGGGCGTGGATGTGTCCATCACCGGCAACTCCACCAACCCCACTCGCTTCCAGCACCCTGTGGCCGGCACCTATAAGAAGGAGTGCATCGAGCAGGGGAAGAAGTACTTCTCCGTGGCCTCCGGCGGCGGCACCGGCCGTACGCTGCATCCGGACAATATGGCCGCCGGTCCCGCTTCCTACGGCATGACCGATACCATGGGCCGTATGCACTCCGACGCCCAGTTCGCCGGCTCCAGCTCCGTCCCCGCGCATGTGGAGATGATGGGCTTCCTGGGCATGGGCAACAATCCTATGGTCGGCGCGACTGTGGCCGTGGCCGTGGCGGTGGCGGAAGCTGTGAAGTAATTCCTATTTACACGCAAACATCCCCCGACAGACTGTCGGGGGATGTTTTTATGTGCGTATATGCGTCAGCACTTGCCGAAAATGCCGCACAGCAGCTTCAGCAGGGAAGCGCAGTCGAAATTGCAGAACATAGTTGCTGTACCTCCTTGTGGTATTTGCCTTGCAAGACTGGGTAAATTGTAACCGTTTTGTAACCATTTTGCAAATGTAAATACTGGAAGTCACAATATCAGCAGCAATCCTATGGCGATGAGCAGCTCTTCATCCGCTTTTTGCCGGGAGAGGTAGAACAGCAGAAAAAGCAGCAGCAGGTCGCCGGCGTCTAAATCGCCGAGGTGCAGCTTTTCCAGCAGGTCGTTGAAGAAGCCGCGCTCCGGTGCACGGCTCTCCGGCGGGGGTGGCGGAGGACCCTTCGGCGGCGGATTGGGGCGCGGCGGCGCTTCGTCCACGGGAACGCGGGTATAGATGCCATCGTCGCCGCGAATGTAGCGGTTATACAGGCAGACCTCCCCCTTCCGTCAAAAAGCGCTTGCCGATAGTGATAAGCCGCGCCAACCTTGCGGCGCGGGCAACCTTGTCCTGTTTATCGTCCTTCAGGAAAGGACGCAGCGCGTAGAGAAGTTGGGTGGTTTGGCTGGTGTCGCGGGTCAGCTCCTGCAGCAGGGGCAGGTATTTGGCGATGACCTGGGGATCAATGGCCGGCAGTGGCGCAGGTGGTGGGACCGCCTGAGGAGGTGACGGAGGAGATGGCGGTGTGTTCTCGCCACCCATGGATCCGGAGAGCTGCTGCGCCAACTGCATGATCTGCGCCATGCTGCCGGGGTCGGACAGCAGCGCGTTAAGTTTTTCGTTGACGTCGTCCACGCTGTGTCCTCCTTTCCGTTACTGTTGAAGCTTGTTTTCCAGCCGCTGCACCAACTCCGCGCCCTGTGGGCTGGACAGTACACGGGAGAGCATGGCGCTCAAAGCTGCCGTGTCACCGGAGGCAGCCTGGCGCGCTGCTTGACCCAGTGCGGCGCTGTTGCCGCCGGAGAGCATATTCAGCAGTGCTTGGCCGTCCTGTGACTGCATGACAGACTTCAATGCACGGGGGTCGCTTTTCAGCTTGTTGACAATATCCTGTTCATTCATGGAATGACCTCCTTATAGGGTTCGTTACAGGTATATCCTATGTATGCGGGACGAAAAAAGTGCCTGTCAGCCTTGGCTGACAGGCACAACGTTTTCATTTTACAGGGCGATACAGGAGCGGAGATAGACGTGCCCCGCGTCCTGCTCCGTCTGCCCAAGGACGAAGCCGATACCTGCCTTCGCCTTAGATCGTATCGCGGAGCACCTGATACATTTTTGGCGTACCAACTTGGGGTATCGAGCAATGCCTGATGACAGCTGGACAAGGGCGGCTGTTTATGCAGGATGCTTTGCATAAACAGTTGGAAATACAGTTGTAAATCAGGTACAAATGTGATACAATAATGTGCCAATTAAGATTAGGAGTATAGGCGTTTATGCCTACCTGTATAATACCCGTATGATACCTGTGTGATAAAGGACGGAGACAGATTTGATTTTAGAGACGATCAACAGCCCGGCAGACGTGAAATGTCTGTCCGAGGAGCAGACGGCCACGCTGTGCCGGGAGCTGCGGAGCTTTCTGGTGGAGCAGGTATCCCGCACCGGCGGGCACCTGGCATCCAACCTGGGCGTGGTAGAGCTGACGGTGGCGATCCACAGGGTGTTCGACACAGCCACGGACCGACTGGTGCTGGATGTGGGGCACCAATGCTACGTACACAAGGCACTGACCGGCCGACGGGAGTTGTTCGATACGCTGCGGCAGTTTGGCGGACTGTCAGGCTTTCCCAAACCCTATGAGAGTGTGCACGACGCCTTTATGGCGGGGCACGCGTCGGATTCGGTGTCGGTAGCGCTGGGCATGGCACGGGCGCGGACGCTGCTGGGGCAGGACTACCATGTGGTGGCCGTTATCGGCGACGGTGCGCTGGGCGGCGGGCTGAGCTTTGAGGGCCTCAACGACGCCGGCGGCAGCGGCGAACCGCTGGTGGTCATTCTGAACGATAACGGAATGTCCATCGACCGGAATGTAGGCGGGCTGTCCAAGCAGCTGTCGAAGATGCGGACGGACCCGGAGTATTACGAATTCAAGAAGCGTTACCGTAAGGCACTGGAGAAGCTGCCGGCGGGCCGAACACTGTATGAGTGGAGCCACGAGGTAAAAACAGCGCTGAAAAAGACGCTGCTGCCGCCGGTGAGCACCGTGTTCGAGGATATGGGCTTTGCGTACATGGGTCCGGTGGGCGGCCACGACGTACAGCGGCTGACAGCGGTATTGCAGGCGGCCAAAGAGGCTGGGCGCCCGGTGCTGGTACACGTCCACACCGTGAAGGGCAGCGGATACGACTATGCACTGCGGGAGCCGGAGAAATTCCACGGCGTAGGGCCCTTTGATCCGGCCACCGGAAAGGTGCGGCAGGCAGGCAAAGAAACGTTCTCCCATGTGTTCGGCGAGACACTGCGGCAGCTGGCGCGGGAGGACAGGCGCGTGTGCGCCATCACCGCCGCCATGGCCGACGGCACAGGTCTGACAGGCTTTGCACGGGAGTTCCCGCGGCGATTCTTTGACGTGGGTATCGCGGAGGGACACGGCGTGGCTATGGCCGGCGGTATGGCCAAGCAGGGGCTGATACCGGTGTTTGCCGTGTATGACAGCTTTTTGCAGCGGGGCTACGATATGCTGGTGCAGGATATGGCGCTTGAGAAGCTCCATGTGGTGCTGGCGGTGGATCGCTGCGGCATCGTGGGCGCAGACGGCGAGACACACCACGGCTGTCTGGACTACCTGAGCCAGATACCGGGCATGACGGTGCTCGCGCCCGCCAGCTTTGCCGAGCTGCGGCAGATGCTGCGGCGGGCGGTGCTGGAGATGAACGGGCCGGTGGCGGTGCGGTATCCCCGGGGTGGCGAGGACGGCTATGACGGCAACTGCGGCGATGAATCAGTGACGGTGCTCCGTCAGGGGACAGACGCGGCTATCGTGACCTACGGTATCCTGACGCAGCAGGCACTGCGGGCAGCGGCGCTGCTGGCGGGGGAGGGCGTTTCCGCCCGGGTGGTAAAGCTGAACCGGGTCGCGCCGCTGGACAGCGACGGTATTTGCCGGGCGCTGGACGGCGTAAAGCGCATAGTGGCCGCGGAGGATCAGCTCCGCGCCGGCGCGGTGGGCGAACGGCTGAGCGCGCTGCTGCTGGAGCAGGGCGCGGGCACGGAAAAGCTGGTACTGCGAAGCGTCGGCACGACGCTCCCGAGCCAGGGGTCCACGGTAGAGCTGCGGCACGCCCTCGGTCTGGACGCAGAGGGAATCGCACAGGCGGTGCGGGAGGTATTGGCATGAGCAAAAAAATACGGCTGGATGTGCTTGTGACAGAACGCGGGCTGTGCGAGAGCCGCCAGAAAGCCCAGACCACCATTATGGCAGGTCTGGTATTCGTGGACGGACAGCGGTCGGACAAGCCCGGAACACCGGTGGCAGAGGACGCCCATGTGGAGGTACGGGGCCACGCCCTGCGGTATGTGAGCCGGGGCGGATTGAAGCTGGAAAAGGCTATGCAGACCTTTCCCATCACATTGGAGGGCAAGGTGTGCGCGGACATCGGCGCGTCCACCGGCGGGTTTACGGACTGTATGCTGCAAAACGGCGCGGCAAAGGTTTATGCTGTGGATGTGGGCTACGGACAGCTGGATTGGAAGCTGCGGAGCGATGCACGGGTGGTGTGTCTGGAACGGACCAACGCGCGGTATCTCTCCACGGAGCAGATACCGGAGGCGTTGGATTTTGCGTCCATCGACGTGAGCTTTATCTCGCTGAAGCTGATTTTCCCTGCGTTATATGCGCTGCTGCGCGAGGGCGGTGAGGTGGCCTGTCTTATCAAACCGCAATTTGAAGCCGGGCGGGAAAAAGTAGGGAAAAAGGGAGTCGTCCGTGACCCGGCAGTACACCTGGAAGTGCTGGAGAGCTTCTTGTGTCATGCAAAGGAAAATAACTTTACAGTTCTTGGTATTACATATTCTCCTATCCGCGGTCCGGAGGGAAATATCGAGTACCTCGGCTATCTGAAAAAGGGCGGGGAAGCGGACTGCGTCCCTGACCTGCGGGCGTTGGTGGACGCCTCACATTCTGCGTTAAAGGAAGGTCATGGGGAGATATGAAACGTGTGATCCTTTGCCCAAATCCCTATCGGGACAGCGAGCTGACCGTGGCCAAGCGGTCCAGGGAGCTGCTGGAGGGGCTCGGTTTTGAAACGGTGGTATGTCTGCCCTTCAGTCGGGAGGGGTATGACGATCAGCTGGGTGTGCCCATCCGGCAGTTACAGCAGGAGATAAAGCGGGCGGATATGCTCATCGCCTTCGGCGGCGACGGTACGATCCTGCATCTGGCCCGGACAGTGGCGCTGCACAATGTGCCGGTGCTGGGCATCAATCTGGGGAGCCTTGGCTTTATGTCCGAGCTGGAGCCCAACGAGCTGGAACGGCTGCGTGACCTGAAAAGCTGGGATTTTGCCGTGGAGTCCCGGATGATGCTGGACGTGACCGTGCTGCGGGAGGGTAAGCCCGTATACAACAATATCGCGCTGAACGACGCGGTGATCTCAAAGGGCAGTGTGGCCCGGGTGGTGCGGCTGGATGTATCCACGGAGGAGGGCCGGCTGACCAGGATCACCGGCGATGGGGCCATTGTGTCCACGCCCACCGGATCCACGGGGTACTCTATGGCGGCCGGCGGGCCCATCGTGGAGCCCACGGCTCACAATCTGCTGCTGACGCCCATCTGCCCCCACTCGACCCGGGCGGGCAGCTACGTGCTCTCGCCGGAGCACACGCTGCTGGTGGAAACGGCGGACGCCCATCGGAAGTTCGTATATCTGTCTGTGGACGGCGGGAAGGCGTTTTCGCTGAAAAACGGCGATATGGTGCGGACACGGCAGTCCAAGTTCGTGACGAAGCTGGTGCGGCTGAGTAAAAAGAGCTTTTGTGAGATACTGGATTCAAAGATGGGGATGGAGGCGCTGAAGCATGAAAAATGACCGGCAGACAGCGGTATTGCAGATCATTGAGGAGACAGCCGTGGAGACACAGGAGCAGCTGATGCAGCTGCTGGCAGTCCGTGGCTTTGCCTGTACACAGGCCACCGTTTCCCGGGACATCAAGCAGCTGCACCTGATGAAGGCACCAGATGGCATGGGAGGATATCGCTATGCCGTGTCGGCACAGATGCCCAAGCTGAATTTTGAGGAGAAGCTGCAGACGATCTTTCGGGAGTGCGTGGTCTCAGCGGAAAACGCGCAGAACCTGGCGATCATCAAGACGATGAACGGCATGGCCAACGCTGCCGCCTTTGCGCTGGACAGCATGGAGGATACGGATATCGTGGGTACGCTGGCCGGCGACGACACGGTGCTGCTGGTATTTCACGACAGTGCCCACGCGGCGGATTTCTGCGAACAGGTGCGGCAAATGCTGCGCTGAGGAGGGAAGATCGGTATGCTGGAGCTGCTGCATATTGAGAATATCGCTATTATCGAGGCGGCGGATATCGAATTCGCACCGGGGTTCAACGCCCTGACCGGTGAGACCGGCGCGGGCAAGTCCATTGTTATCGATAGTTTGAGCGCTGTGTTGGGTCAGCGGACCAGCCGGGAGCTGATCCGCACCGGGGCCGAAAAGGCGTTTGTCAGCGCGGCTTTTTCCGGTATGGCACCGGAGCTGACGGAGGAGTTGGGCATCCAGCCGGAGGCGGATGGGACGCTGCTGCTGCAGCGGGAGATCCAGACCGACGGCAAAAACGTATGCCGGGTCAACGGCCGTCCGGTAACAGTGGGACAGCTGCGGGCACTGGGTGCCCGACTGCTGAATATCCACGGGCAGCACGACGGGCAGCAGCTGCTGGACGAGGAGCAGCACATTGTGTATCTGGACAGCTTTGGCAGGATGGAAAGTCTTGCAATTACATATGCTGAGAAGTATAAAGACTTTACAGATATACGGCGGCAGATCGGGGCGCTGCAGATGGATGAGGCAGAAAAGGCCCGGCGGGTAGACACCCTGCAATATCAGATCGAGGAGCTTCGTCGGGCAAAATTGAAGTCCGGCGAAGAAGAAGAATTGACAGCGCGGCGGGGGATGCTCCGGAACGCGGAGAAGTTCCTGGACGCGGTGGCCGGGGCGGACTATGCCCTGAACGGCGACGACAGCGGCGGCGGAGCGCTCAGCGCCCTGCGGCAGGCCCAGGACGCGCTGAGTGGCGTACGCCATCTGGATGACGCTTTCGGCCAGCTGTATGAACGGTTGGGGGAGGCGTACAGTGAAGTTTACGACATCGCGGCCACCGTGGAGGACAAGCGGGGCGAGCTGGATGTGTCGCCCGGTGAGCTGGACCGGGTGGAGAGCCGGATGGACCTGCTGTACCGGCTGAAAAAGAAGTACGGCGCGACCGTGGAGGATATGCTGGACTATCAGGCCCGGTGCGAGGCGGAGCTGGCGCAGATCGAGGATGCCGGCGACACGCTGGCGCGGCTGGAGCAGGCGCTGTCCAAGGCGGAGAAGGAGGCACGGCAGGCGGCGCAGGCGCTGTCCGACGCGCGAAAGGCGGCGGCGGAACAGCTGACGTCGCAGATACTCGCCGAGCTGCAGCAGCTGGACATGGGGAAGATACGCTTTGCGGTGGACTTTGCAGAAAAGCCTCTGGACAGCGACGGCATGGACACGGTACGGTTTTTGATGTCCGCCAACGTGGGCGAGGAGCTGCGTCCCATCCACAAGATCGCCTCCGGCGGCGAATTGGCCCGGATCATGCTGGCTATGAAGAACGTGCTCAGTGAGCAGGATCACGTGGGGACGATGGTGTTCGACGAGGTGGACACCGGCGTTTCCGGCCGGGCGGCCCAGAAGGTGGCGGAAAAAATGGCGCGTATCAGCCGCAGAAAGCAGGTGCTGTGCGTGACCCATCTGCCGCAGCTGGCGGCTATGGCGGACACGCATTTCTCCGTGGAGAAGGGCGAAAGAGACGGCCGTACCTATACAGAGGTGCGGCGGCTGGATAGAGAGCAGCGGCGGCGGGAGCTGGCGCGGCTCACCGGCGGCAGCCACGTGTCCCAGACCATGCTGGACGGGGCAGAGGAGCTGCTGGTACAGGCGGAGAAATTCCGGGCGGAGCTGTAGCTGTTTTTCGCAACATGAAAATAGTGGTTGACAAACGAAAAAAATCTGCTACAATAACCTCAACTTGATACCGCAACAGCGATGAAGGGAATAAGTAGCGTATTTCAGACCTGCAAAGAGAGCCTCCGGCCGGTGTAAGGAGGAGAGGAAGAAATGGGTGAATACATCCCGGAGCAGCCTCCCGAACGTTCGCGTGAGCCAGTAGGGATGTGTCGGGTCCGCCCGTTATAGCGGTAGGGTGTGTCTGCACCCAACGAGGTCGTGTCTGCGAGGGCATGGCGAATATGAGGTGGTACCGCGAGCGTCTGCATCGCCCTCTGTCGAGATGACAGGGGGCGTTTTTTATTCCCTGTCACAAGAAAACAAATGAACATACAGAAAGGAAATTGAAGCTATGGGTATTTATGAGGAACTGGTGGCCCGCGGTTTGATCGCACAGGTCACAAATGAAGAAGAGATCCGCGAGATGGTCAACAACGGCAAGGCCACGTTCTACATCGGCTTTGACTGTACGGCGGACAGCCTGCACGTGGGCCACTTTATGGCGCTGTGCCTGATGAAGCGTTTGCAGATGGCGGGCAACAAGCCCATCGCCCTGATCGGCGACGGCACGACCCTGATCGGCGACCCCTCCGGCCGCACCGACATGCGTCAGATGCTGACCGAGGATGCCATCAAGCACAACGCGGAGTGCTTCAAGCGCCAGATGGAGAAGTTCATCGACTTCTCCGACGGCAAGGCACTGATGCTGTATAACTCCGAGTGGCTGAAGCCGCTGAACTACATTGAAATGCTGCGCGAGGTGGGCGCCTGCTTCTCCGTGAACAACATGCTGCGCGCCGAGTGCTACAAGCAGCGCATGGAGAAGGGCCTCAGCTTCCTGGAGTTCAACTACATGATCATGCAGAGCTATGACTTCTACTACATGTTCCAGCACTATGGCTGCAACATGCAGTTCGGCGGCAACGACCAGTGGAGCAACATGCTGGGAGGTACCGAGCTGATCCGCAAGAAGCTGGGCAAGGACGCCCATGCCATGACCATCACCCTGCTGCTGAACTCCGAGGGTAAGAAAATGGGCAAGACCGCCAGCGGCGCTGTGTGGCTGGACCCCAACAAGACCAGCCCCTTCGAGTTCTACCAGTACTGGCGCAACGTGGATGACGCCGACGTGCTGAAGTGCATCCGTATGTTGACCTTCCTGCCGCTGGAGGAGATCGACAAGATGTCCACCTGGGAGGGCTCTCAACTGAACGAGGCCAAGGAGATACTGGCCTACGAGCTGACCAAGCTGGTGCACGGCGAGGAGGAGGCCGAGAAGGCCAAGGCCGCATCCAAGGCGCTGTTTGCCGGCAGCGGCGACACGGAGCATATGCCTACTACTGAGCTGACCAACGATGATTTCGGCGGCGGCAGCATCGACGTGCTGACCCTGCTGGTGAAGTGCGGTCTGGCGGCCTCCAAGGGTGAGGCGCGCCGGCTGGTGCAGCAGGGCGGCGTCTCCGTCAACGATGAGAAGGTGGCGGCCATTGAGACGACCTTCGGCTGCGAGCAGTTCACCGGCGACGGTGTGGTCATCAAAAAGGGCAAAAAGGTGTTCCACAAGGCTGTTTTGGTGTAAGCTGTGCGCTGCATCTGTAATTATTGCCATCGTTTTTTGGAAAAGCCGCGGTATGACCGCGGCTTTTCCCTATGCAAAGGAACTTTTCCCGGGAAAAACGTTGCATAAAGGCGGGAAATATACTATAATATCCCGCGGTGTGCAAATTTTGAATGAATGAGTGATACACGATGAAAACACACGATTTTTACTTTGACCTGCCGCAGGAGCTGATCGCGCAGACACCGTTGGAACGGCGGGACGGCTCACGGCTGTTGGTGCTGGACAAGAAAACAGGGGCGGTAGAGCACCGGCATTTTTACGATCTGCCGGAGTATCTGCGTCCGGGCGACTGCCTGATCCTGAACAACTCCCGGGTGCTGCCGGCACGGCTGCTGGGCCATCGGGTGCCCGGCGGCGGAGCCTGCGAAATTTTGCTGCTTATCGACCGGGGTGACAATGTGTGGGAGTGCCTTGTCCGTCCGGGGAAGAAGCTGCGGAAGGGCGCGCGGGTGTCCTTCGGCGACGGAGAGCTGACGGCGGAGGTGGTGGACGAGCTGCCCGACGGCAACCGGCTGGTAAAGTTCTCTTATGAAGGGATCTTCCTGGAGGTGCTGGAGCGGCTGGGTAAGATGCCCCTGCCGCCGTACATCAAGGAGGAGCTGCAGGATCAGGAGCGCTATCAGACGGTGTACTCCAAGGTCAACGGCTCGGCGGCGGCGCCCACAGCGGGGCTACATTTCACGCCGGAGCTTCTGGAGCGAGTACAGGCAATGGGTGTAAAGGTAGGATACGTTACACTCCATGTGGGACTTGGGACCTTCCGCCCGGTGAAAGAGGACGAGATCACCGACCACACCATGCACAGTGAATACTGTGTGATCCCCCAGGAGACGGCCGATCTTATCAACGAGACGAAGAAAAACGGCGGGCGGGTCATCTGCGTGGGTACCACCAGCTGCCGCACGATAGAATCTCAGGCAGCGGAGGATGGAACCATGCGTGCCAGCGCCGGATGGACAGATATTTTTATCTATCCGGGGTACAAGTTCAAGGTGCTGGACGCACTGGTAACAAACTTTCATCTGCCGGAGTCCACACTCATCATGCTGGTATCGGCATTGGCGGGACGAGAGCACGTGCTGGCGGCCTATCAGCAGGCAATGGAGGAACGGTACCGCTTCTTCTCGTTTGGCGATGCGATGTTTATTCAGTGAAAGCAGGAGAGAGAAATGTTCAAGGTCATCAAAAAAGAGGGAAAAGCCCGGCGGGGTGTGTTTACCTGCGCCCATGGCGGCGAAGTGCAGACACCGGTGTTTATGAACGTGGGCACCCAGGCCGCCATCAAGGGCGGCGTCAGCGCTATCGACCTGAAGGAACGGCTGGGGACGCAGATCGAACTATCCAACACCTATCACCTGCACCTGCGCCCCGGCGACGATGTGGTGCGGCAAATGGGAGGACTTCATAAGTTCATGCGCTGGGATGGCCCCATCCTCACCGACAGCGGCGGCTTTCAGGTGTTCTCGCTGTCGGGGCTGCGGAAGATCAGTGAGGAGGGCGTGACGTTTGCCAGCCACCTTGACGGACACCGCATCTTCATGGGTCCGGAGGAGAGTATGCGTATCCAGAGCAATCTGGGCAGCGACATCGCCATGGCCTTTGACGAATGCGTGGAAAACCCTGCGCCCTATGACTACGCCAAGGCCTCCTGCGAACGGACGCTGCGGTGGCTGGAACGCTGCAAGAAGGAGCACGACCGGCTGAACGCATTGCCGGACACGGTAAACCCCGGACAGATGCTTTTCGGCATCAACCAGGGCGCCACCTATGCCGATCTGCGGATATGGCATATGCAGCAGATCGCCAAGATCGACTGCGACGGCTATGCTATCGGCGGACTGGCGGTGGGTGAGCCCACGGAGGTGATGTATGAGATCATCGACGCGGTGGAGCCGTATATGCCGGAGAACAAGCCGCGGTATCTCATGGGCGTTGGCACGCCCAGCAACATCATAGAGGGCGTGGCCCGGGGCGTGGACTTCTTTGACTGTGTGATGCCGGCGCGCAACGCGCGGCACGGAAAGCTGTTTACCTGGAAGGGCACGCTGAACATCAAAAACGCCAAGTACAAGCTGGACGAACAGCCCATCGACCCGGAATGTGACTGCCCGGTGTGCCGGCAGTTCAGCAGGGCATACCTCCGGCACCTGTTTACAGCGGAGGAGATGCTGGGAATGCGCCTGGCGGTAATGCACAACCTGTATTTTTACAACAAGCTGACGGAGCGTATCCGTGACAGCCTGGACAACGGGTGCTTTGACGCATTCCGGGAGGAATACAGCAAAAAACTGGCGGAGAAGATATAAACCTCTTGCCAAAAGCAAAAGAACTATGTATAATAGTATCACTTTGTTGTTAAAGGAGTAATGTTCCATGATTCAGATCGCTTACGCTGATGCTGCCGCTGCCACCACCTCCGGCGGTATGGGTTCCACCATTCTGATGATCGTCCTGATGATCGCCATCTTCTACTTCCTGATGATCCGCCCCGAGAACAAGCGGAAAAAGCAGGCCGAGGAGATGCGGAGTTCTCTGAAGAAGGGCGATTGGCTGACCACCATCGGCGGCGTGTACGGCCGCGTCGTGGCCATCACCGACCGCACCGTGGTCATCGAGACCAGCGAGGACCGCGTTCGCGTGGAGTTCCTGAAGTCCGCTATCGGCCAGGTAGGTACCCTGGACGAGCAGGCTGCCGCCCAGCAGCGTCCGGCGAAGAAGGCTAAGAAGGAAGAGGCCGCGGAGGAAACTCCCGCTGTGGAGGAGAAGACCTCTGATGAGGTCACCGAGGCTCCCGCTGAGGCTGACAAAACCGACGCCGAGTAATAATACAGACCGAGAGGAGCGCTGCCCAGAGGGCGGCGCTCTTTTTGCGCTGAAAGCGATCAGTACCGGTGTATCATGTGATGCAGACCTTCCGCATAAGCTGAAGCAAAGCTGATGCGGGAGGTATTCTTATGTCTTGGAAGCAACTGGCCGGCAAAGGAACGTGGCTGGGCACCGCCACAGCGGCAGTCGTGCTGCTGGCAGCACTGGGCGTATCGTCACTGCTCCTGCTGCGGGGGATCGTGCCGGAGCGCGCGATGGGCCCGCTGGTATGGGGCAGCAGCGTTCTGGCGTGCTTCTGCGGCGGACGTATGGCCATACGGCAGGGCGGCGATGGTCCGCTGCCTCGGGCGCTGGCAGTATCCGCCTGTGTATATGGTGCAATGTGGATCGCGGCGCTGACGGGAAACGAGGCGATACATTTTACCGGCAGCGGCATCGCCCAGACCTGCGCCGTGTGGGGCGGCGGCCTTTTGGCGGGACTGATCGGAACGAAGCAGAAGCGGCGGAGGCCCCGCAGCGGCCGCAGAAAGAGCGGTGACCGTCGAAAACGGGCGGTAACATAAAGCGGCGCATGGTTAAAATAACGAAAACGTGTTTTTGCGGCATTTTTTATCCGACGGTGCGGCGGGCGGCAGGGGAGTCGTTCGCCGCATCACGCTTTTCAAGATATGGTGCAGGGATTTCAGGCATTTCCCCGGATATTGGGATTTCGGCATTTTTATAAACCGCGTCAGTACCCCGGTATACCTTGTTTACATAATTAAGTTGACATAACATTTTGACATAATTTACAAAAAATATGTTTTTGCGGAAAACCTCTTGCGGTTTTGTGAATTATGCCATATATTTATTATTACGTTTTGGCACGTCTATCGAGAGGGCTTGGCTCATACACTGTGGACGAGGTGAGCCCTATGAAGCTGCATCGTCGCCGTATGCCTGTTCTCCAGCCTCCGAAGGCGCGGCTGTACATACTGTGCCTGTTTCTTGCCGCCGGGATCCTGGCGGGCTTTTTAGCGGGTCGGACTGTGGCGTCGGAGGACCTTCTGTCGTTGAGCCGCTATGTGACAGGCTATGCGAGGCTGAATGCAGAAGAACCGCGCAGCGCGGGGCTGTGGCAGGTCCTATGGACCTATCTGCGCTATCCGGCCGCGGCGTTTCTGCTGGGCTGTACAGCCTGGGGCGTGATGCTGATCCCGCTGACGTGCGCGGCCCAGGGCTTCTTCCTGTCGTTTGCGGTGCAGTGCTTTGCCGCTGCACTGGGAAAGCAGGGCGTGGTATTGGCGCTGGCGGCGCTGGGACTGCGGTGTCTGTTCACCATACCATGTCTGCTGACGATAGCGGCGGACAGCTTTGCGTGTGCGTGGCGCCGGGCAGAACGTCAAAAGCCGGAGGTGAGAGACCGGCGGAGCGCGATCATCTGTGTGTTTGTATTGCTGACCGGGACAGTGACGGAGTGTGCCCTGGTGCCGCGGCTTTTTGCATGGCTGATGCCAGGCTTGACTTGAAAGAGAGAGGAGTGAGGGACACATGACGGACTTTATCGCGGCATACCGCGACTATCTGACTGAGGAGAAGCACGCCTCCGCCAATACCCTCAGCTCCTATATACGTGACCTGACCCAGTTTCACAGCTGGCTGCTTTCCGTGGGCGTAACGGATATGCGGAAGGTGAAGAAAGAGACGATCAATGAGTATCTGCTGCATATGACCCACAGCGGCAAAAGCCCCGCCACAGTCACGCGGTCCACAGCATCGATCAAGTCATTTTATGCCTATATGATGCAGTGCGGCGCTGTGAAGAGCAACCCGGCCAAGAGCGTGGTGGCCATGAAGGTGGAGAGGAAGTATCCGGAGATCCTCACCAACCGGGAGGTAGAGCTGTTTTTGGAGCAGCCCAAATGCGTGGACGAAAAGGGATTCCGTGACCACGCTATGCTGGAGCTGCTGTATGCCACCGGAATTCGAGTCAGTGAGCTGATCGGTCTGGATGTCAGCGATGTCAATTTGTCCGCCGGCTTTATCCGCTGCCGCAGCAAGGGAAAGGAGCGTATCGTGCCGCTGTACACCGCTGCGGTGAAGGCACTGGAGGACTATGTGCGGGATATTCGTCCCCGGCTCATCGCCGATGAGGAAGAGCATGCGCTGTTTGTGAATATGAGCGGCGAACGCATGAGTCGCCAGGGCTTTTGGAAGATCATCAAGTACTATCAGGAAAAAGCGGGCATCGAGAAGGATATCACCCCCCACACCCTGCGCCATTCCTTTGCCGTACACCTGCTGGAAAACGGCGCCGATCTGAGGTCCATTCAGGAGATGCTGGGTCACGCGGATATCAGCTCCACGCAGATATATACACACGTTATCAAAAAGCAGCTGAAGGATGTATATAATAAGGCCCATCCCCGTGCATAACAGCCTATCAAACCGCCCGGTTTTCCGGGCGGTTTTTGTTGCTATTTTAATTCCAGTTTGCTATAATAGAACAAATGTTGGGAGGTGGGCGCAGCTATGCGGATACTGGGCATTGACCCCGGCATCGCCATTGTGGGCTTCGGGCTGATCGAATCGAACCGGGGCAGTGTGCGAATGCTGCAATACGGCGCTGTGACTACCGAGGCGGGACTGCCGCTGGCGACACGTCTGGTGCAGATCGAAAACGACATGACCGCGCTGATCGCCCAACTGAAGCCTGATGAGATCGCCGTTGAGGAGCTGTTTTTCAGCAAAAATATCACCACAGGTATCGCCGTGGCCCACGGACGGGGTGTGATCCTGTGTACGGCGGAGCGACTGGGCGTACCCATATTCGAATATACCCCCATGCAGGTGAAGCAGGCGGTGGCCGGTTACGGCCTGGCGGACAAGAAGCAGGTGATGGACATGACAAAGCGGCTTTTGAAGCTGAAGGCAGTGCCGAAGCCGGACGACGCGGCAGACGCGCTGGCCATCGCCATATGCCATGCCCGCAGCGCTACCAGCCTGCTGCGGCGTAAGGACCCCGACGTGAAGGAGACTGTCTGATATGTATTATTATGTGAACGGCACCGTGGCGGAGATCGATGCGGGGCTGGCGGTCATCGACTGCAGCGGCGTGGGCTACGCCTGTGCCACGACGAACTATACGCTCTCCCAGCTGAAAAAGGGCGCACCGGCCAAGTTGTACACCTATCTGAATGTACGCGAGGACGCCATGGAGCTGTTCGGCTTCGCCGATCAGGGTGAGCTGCGGAGCTTCAAGCTGCTGATCGGCGTATCCGGCGTAGGCCCCAGGGCGGCGTTGTCTATCCTGTCCGCCGTAACACCGCAGCAGCTGGCGCTGGCGGTGGTGACAGAGGATGAAAAAGCACTGACTGCCGCCAACGGCATCGGCAAAAAGATCGCTCAGCGGGTGATACTGGAACTGAAGGACAAGCTGGCACGGGAGGAAGCGCTGGGCGGCACATCCGTTAAGGGCGGCGCGCCCGCGATGGCTGCGGTGCCCCACAGCAAGAAAAGTGAGGCGCAGTCGGCATTGGCGGTGCTGGGCTACGGCAGCGCGGAGATCGCCGCGGCGCTGAAGGATATCGACATGGAGGCGCTGACGCTGGAGGACATCATCCGGCAGGCGCTGAAGCGCATGATGAAGTAGAGGAGGGGCGCACATGAGCATTGATTTCGGGGCGGACCTGTACGAGGAGCCTATCGTCGCCAAAACGTTTCTCAGTGAGGATGCCAACGAAGGTTCTCTACGGCCCCACACACTGGCGGAATACATTGGGCAGGAGAAGGCCAAGCAAAACCTGTCGATCTTCATTGAGGCGGCGCGGCGGCGGACAGAGTCTCTGGACCATGTGCTGCTGCACGGCCCTCCGGGACTGGGCAAGACCACACTGGCGGGCATCATCGCCCAGGAGATGGGCGTGAATATCCGCATCACCTCCGGACCGGCTATCGAGAAGCCCGGGGACCTGGCGGCGCTGCTGACGAACCTGAGTGAGAACGATATCCTGTTCGTGGACGAGATACACCGGCTGAACCGGGCGGTGGAGGAGATCCTGTACCCGGCCATGGAGGACTACGCCATCGATATCATCATCGGCAAGGGGCCTTCTGCCAACTCTATCCGGCTGGATCTGCCGAAATTCACACTGATCGGCGCCACAACACGGGCAGGGTCGCTGTCTGCACCGCTACGGGACCGCTTTGGCGTGACGCTGCGGCTGGAGCTCTACACGCCTGAGGAGCTGGCAAAGATCGTGACGCGCAGCGCCGGCATCCTGAACGTGTCTATTGAACCGGAGGGCGCTATGGAGATCGCGCGGCGGTCCCGGGGCACGCCCCGTATCGCCAACCGGATGCTGCGGCGGGTGCGGGACTTTGCCCAGGAGATGGCCGACGGCGTTATCACCAAGTCCGTAGCGGACAAGGCGCTGCTGGCGCTGGAGGTAGACTATCTGGGCCTGGACAACGTAGATCGACGGATGCTGCAGGCCATTATTGAAAACTATGGCGGCGGCCCGGTAGGTCTGGACACGCTGGCGGCCACCATCGGCGAGGAGTCGGTGACGCTGGAGGATGTGTATGAGCCATACCTGATGCAGATCGGCTTTTTGACCCGAACGCCCCGAGGGCGCTGCGTCACGCAGAAGGCCTATGCACATCTGCACATTGCGTTTACGGGCCAGCAGCAGCTGGAATTGTAGTGCGCAGAGACGGTTCGGTGGAATTTTTCGGTTGTTCTCCGCAAGAAAGCCGTCAAATTTGAGTTATTTTTGACAAAGTTACACGATTGACTTGACAAATTATTTTGTAAAAAGGTATAATAGCGTATGGTGAATGATACAAGGGCTGAATATGACCATCTGCAGACGCTGAGCGACGAGGCGCTGTGCGCTCTGGTAAAGCAGGGCAGCCGCGACGCCGAGGAGATCCTAGTAGGGCGTTACCACCGTTTGGTGCGCTCCTGCGCCCGTCCGTACTTTCTGGCGGGAGGGGATAGCGAGGACCTTTTGCAGGAGGGAATGTTCGGGCTTATCAAGGCAATACGGGAGTACGAGCCAGGACACGAGGCCTCTCTGTGCACTTTTGCCGAGACGTGTATCCGGCGTCGTTTGTACTCTGTGTTGCGTGCAGCAGCCTCCGGAAAGCATTCACCTCTGAACCAAGCCGTTCCTTTGGATACCTCTTTCTTTGACGCGAATCTCTCCTTTGCCCACGTCGATCCCGAGGGTTGGGTCATCGACTGCGAAAAAACTGCCGCTCTGCTGGAAAACGCGCGCAAGCTGCTGTCCGAATTCGAGGTAAAGATTTTAGGGTATTATCTGGACGGTCTCACCTGCCGTGAGATCGCAGAAACTGTGGGCCGGTCCCCCAAATCGGTGGACAACGCCGTGCAGCGTTTGCGCCGCAAAATAGCGCGGCAGCTTCTATCCGGCGATATCAGCAAAGGCTGAGCGCAATATATTTTTTCTCAAAGAGAGGGTAAAATCATGTACGAAGACAAGACCTTAGTGTGCAAAGAGTGCGGCAAAGAGTTCGTTTTCACCGCCGGTGAGCAGGAGTTCTACGCTGAGCGCGGCTTCCAGAACGAGCCCCAGCGCTGCAAGGCCTGCCGTGACGCGCGCAAGAACGCTGCCCGTGGTCCCCGCGAGTATTTCACCGCTGTCTGCGCTGCCTGCGGCGGCGAGGCCAAGGTGCCCTTCGAGCCCAAGAGCGATCGTCCTGTGTACTGCAGCGACTGCTTCGCCAAGATGCGTGAGAACGGCTGATCTGCTGACTGCACACTGTTAAGTAGATAGAATAGACCGCCCTCCGGTACGCCGGAGGGCGGTTTTTTATAGCGCAGGATGAGAAAAATCCTGTTGAAAGTTCCGGCATTTTGGGGTATACTATCAGCACAATATTGTATTTGGAGGTTTTCCAACATGATCGAGATCACGAAAGACACCATTATCGGTGATATTCTGGACGTTGCTCCCCAGACCGCGCCCATCTTCCTGTCCATTGGTATGCACTGCCTGGGCTGCCCGTCCTCCCGCGGCGAGACGGTGGAGGAGGCCTGCGCTGTTCACGGCATCGATGTGGACAAGCTGCTGGAGCTGGTGAACGAGGAAGCCAACAAGCCCATCGCCGAGTAAACAAAAAAACAAAGCCACGCATGCGCTTGCGTATGCGTGGCCATTTGTGTTGGGAAATATGGAGAGACGACTGCAATTACAACCGCGGCTCCAACTGCTGGCGGACATGACACCGGCGGGCTGCCGTCTGGCAGATATCGGCACGGACCACGGGTATCTGCCGGTGTGGCTGCTGCAAAGGGAGCGTATCCAAAGCGCTATTGCCGCGGACATCGGCGCAGAGCCTCTGGCGCACGCGCGGCGGACTGCGGAGGAATATGGCGTGGAGGGTATCAGCTTCCGCCTGTGTGACGGGCTGGCTAATATCTCTCCGGAGGAAACGGATACAGTGATCATCGCCGGCATGGGCGGGGAGACCATCATCGCCATCCTGGAAAGTGCGCCATGGACGAAGGACGGCGCGCATACGCTGCTGCTTCAACCCATGACAAAGACCGCAGAGCTGCGCCGATGGCTATCTGTAAATGGGTACACCTTTACAGATGAGCGGCTGGTGTGGGACAAGAATTACCTGTATCCGGTGCTGCGCGTGAACGGCGGCATTTGTCCGGCGCTGACGGAATTACAGACGCTGACCGGTGTTCTGCTGGACGGCGACCCGCTGTATGCGGACTATCTCACCCAGCACGCCGAAAAGCTGCTTCATATCGCGGAAGGTCTGCGCCGCAGCGGCAGAGAGGACTCTCTGCACCGAGCAGAGGCCGCGGAAGCATTGGCACAGCAGATAGAAGAAAAGAGGAAAACCCTATGACAACGGTACGGGATATCGAACAGTATCTGTACGCCTGGGCACCGCGGGAATTAGCGGAGAGCTGGGACAATGTGGGTCTGCTGGTGGGTGACCCGGAAGTGGAGGTGCACCGCGTTCTGGTCGCGCTGGACGTAACGCCGCAGGTGGTGGACGAGGCCATCGAAAAAGACTGCCAGCTGATCGCGGCACACCATCCGGTGATGAACTGTGCGTGGAACCAGGTGCAGACAGTCCGCACCGATGACCGGCAGGGAAGGGTACTGACAGAGCTGATACGCCACGGCATCGCCGCCATCTGTATGCACACCAATCTGGACGCGGCGGCCGGTGGCGTCAATGAGGTTTTGGCGCAGAAGCTTGGCCTTTCCGACCTGAAAATGCTGACGGAGGAAAAAATAGGGCGGATCGGCACGTTAAAATGTGAAATACCCCTTGTGGAGTTCACCCATTCTGTGATAGAATTATTAAGATGCAATGGTTTGCGCTATGTGGACGCAGGGCGGCCAGTACACCGGGTGGCGGTGGGCGGCGGCGCCTGCGGCTGCTATATTCCGCAGGCTATTGCCGCAGGCTGCGACACCTTTGTGACCTCCGACCTGAAATATAACGACTTTTTGGACACGGAGGGGCTAAATTTGATCGATGCGGGTCATTTTCCCACGGAGAACGTGGTATGTCCCGCACTGCGAGACCGGTTGGCAGAGGCATTCCCCGCAGTCGACGTCTTATGTTCGACCTCGCACAGCCGCGAGATCATCCAATACTGCATAAAGGAGAAGTAAACCATGTCAGGACATTCCAAGTGGCACAATATTCAGAAGACCAAGGGTGCGGCCGACGCCAAGCGCAGCGCCGCATTCACCAAGATCGCCAAGGAGATCATCGTGGCCGTCAAGCAGGGCGGCAGCGGCGACCCCAACAACAACTCCCGCCTGGCCACTGTTATCGCCAAGGCCAAGGCAGCCAATATGCCCAATGACAACATCAAGCGCACCATCGACAAGGCACTGGGTTCCGGCAATACCGATAACTATGAATCTGTCACCTACGAGGGCTACGGCCCCTGCGGCGTTGCTGTCATCGTGGAGGCGCTGACCGACAACCGTCAGCGCACTGCACCCGAGATCCGCCATTATTTTGACAAATTCGGCAAGGGCATGGGTGCTCAGGGCTGCGTCAGCTGGTCCTTTGACCGCAAGGGTGTGATCGTCATCGACAACGAAGAGGGCGAGCTGGACGAGGATACCGTGATGATGGATGCACTGGATGCCGGCGCCGAGGATATGCAGGCCGACGGCCCCGTGTTTGAGATCACCACCGATCCGGACAGCTTCAACGACGTGGTCAAGGCGCTGGAGGAGAAGGGCTATTCCTTCGAGAGTGCGGAGATCGAGATGGTCCCCCAGAACTACATTGTCATGACCAGTGAGGACGATGTCCGCAGCATGACGAAGCTTCTGGATATGCTGGACGACAATGAGGACGTGCAGAACGTCTGGCATAACTGGCAGCAGGATTGATTGGAGAACATACGAAAGGCGGCCTCGCGGCCGCCTTTATCTATGGGGAGAGTGATTATTTGACAATAGAACGGATCGAGCGCGATGGAAAAGCGTGTGCCGCGATACGCGGCACAGAAAAGGTCATCATCGATGCACAGTCTGCGATGGAACTGCATAAAAGAGACAGGGCAGACGCCCTGTCTCTTTGCATATATCACAGTGTCCGGACGCCGTCCATGATGATGGCACCGGCCAGGGCGGCCATCTCTTCCGGCGTCTCCTTTGCACCGCCGGAGAGCCACTCCAGCGTCAGCGTCAGATTGCCGGAGACAATGAAGGAACAGAAATAGTCCAGACGGTCGCTGCTCCCGGAATAGAACCGGGCCAGGAAGTCACGCAGGAAATAACTGCGTAGGATGCCGCAGATACGCTCGGTATACGCCCGATCGCCGTTGGGCCCCAGCAGCACCAAACACAAATCGGCGTTGTCCTGGGCGAAGCGATACAGCTCCGTCAGATAGGGAAACGCATCGACTTCGCTGGTGGAGTAGGCGTATTTCTTACAAACCAGGATCAAACGCTCGGCCATTTCGTCCTCCAGCCGCTGCAGAAGATCGCTGACGTCCTTATAGTGGATATAGAAGGTCCCGCGGTTGATGTCGGCACGCTCAGCCAACTCGCGGACGGAGATGGATTTGGAGGGCTTCTCAGACATGAGATCCATCAGTGCCTGCCGCAGCTGCCGCTTTGTCTTTCTGACGCGCCGGTCAATACCTCTCTCTTCCATACCAATACCCTCCGCACTCTTTTTGATCTGCCGAATAGTTGACCTTGTGTTGATTTTAGCACAAAAAGGCAGAAAGAACAAGGCTTTTTTACAAAACCGCCTTACTCTTGTGGAAGATCAGGCACTTCTAAACCACGGAGACAGCGCATAGAAATAAGGCAACAGACAGCATTCGGAGGATGGCATTATGATGGAGACAACGTCTATTTATCAGGATATGGCTCAGCGAACCGGCGGCAGCGTGTATATCGGCGTTGTGGGACCGGTCCGCACGGGAAAATCCACCTTTGTCAAACGATTTATGGAGACGCTGGTGCTGCCGCACATCGAAAACAGCTACCGGCGTGACAGGGCACAGGACGAACTGCCGCAAAGCGGCTCTGGGCGCACCATTATGACGGCGGAGCCGAAATTCGTTCCGGAGGAGGCCGTGGAGCTCCGGCTGGCGGAGGGCGCGGCCTTCTCGGTACGGCTGGTAGACTGCGTGGGGTATATGGTGGACTCCGCCGTAGGGCAGTTTGAGGACCTGTCGCCGCGGATGGTGATGACACCCTGGTTCGATCACGAGATCCCCATGACCGAAGCGGCGGAGATCGGTACCCGCAAGGTCATTACCGACCATGCCACAGTGGGTGTTGTGGTGACCACCGACGGAACGATCACGGATATCCCCCGGGAGGACTACCGAGAAGCGGAGGAACGCGTCATACGAGAATTGCAGGACATCGGCAAGCCCTTCGTGGTGCTGGTAAATTCTGCCCAGCCGGAGGACCCCAGGGCAGCTGCTGCCGCAGCAGAAATACAGACACGGTACGGCGTGACCTGCCGCTGTGTCAACTGCCTGACACTGACGGAGGAAGACATCGGCGATATCCTGCGGGATCTGCTGTATCAGTTCCCTTTACGGGAACTGGATGTTTTTCTTCCCGAATGGGTAGATGCGCTGCCGGGTGAACACCCCATCCGCAGCGGACTGTACCAGGAGATCGGCGAGGCTGCGTCCCAGCTGACACGTATCTGTGCACTGCCGCCATGCTTGGCAGCGCTGTCCCAGGGCGAAAATATTGAGAGTGCGGCAGCCAGCACCATTGATCTGGGCAGCGGCGTGGCACAGGTGGAAATACGGCTGCCGCGGCGTCTGTTCTTTGAAACGCTGAGCCAGCGCAGCGGCTTGCAGGTGGCAGACGACGGCGACCTGATGCAGATCATCGGTGAGCTGGCGGAGGCAAAACGGGAATACGACAAGGTGGCGCCGGCCCTTCGATCCGCCAGGGAGACTGGTTATGGCATCGTAATGCCCGGCGTGGAGGAGCTGAACCTGGAGGATCCGGAGATCGTGCGGCAGGGAGGACGCTACGGCGTGCGGATGCGAGCCAGCGCGCCGTCTATCCATCTGATCCGTGCGGATATCGAGACGACGGTTTCCCCCATCGTAGGCAACGAGAAGCAGTCAGAGGACATGGTAAACTATCTGCTGCAGGAATTCGAGGGCGATACAGGAAAGCTGTGGCAGTCCAACATCTTCGGCCGCAGCTTCCATGAGATCGTAGGAGAGGACCTGCAGGCAAAGCTGAAGCGTATGCCGGCAGACGCTCAGGCAAAGCTGCGCCAGGCGCTGGAACGCATAATCAACGAGGGCGGCGGCGGACTTATCTGCATTATTCTGTAACACCGGATATATTCTCCATAACAGAGCAGCCGGGCAAACGCCTGGTTGCTCTGTTTAAGGCGGTATATCATAAGAAACTGCACGTTTACAAAGTTTGAAACGTATGGAACATTTGGTTTTGATTTTCTTATTTTTTGAATTTTTCGGTAGAAAAACAGGTGTAAAACCTCAATTATTGTGAAATATTTTTTACTTTTATAGTGACAAATTTATGTAAGCTGGTATAATGTACTTGGAACAAATACGGCCGCCCCGGGCGGTGGAACAAAGGAAGGACAATCACATGGGAATCAAGATCGGTATCAACGGCTTCGGCCGTATCGGACGGGTGGTGCTGCGTATACTTGCAGACGACCCGGAGCGCTTCGAGGTATGCGGCATCAACCTGCGGAAGGCGGATGTGGACTACATGGTGTATCTGCTGAAATATGATTCCGTATTCCGGAATTTCCCCGGAATCGTGGAGCACGCCGGCGGTGACCTGATCGTCAACGGCCGCAAGATCAAGGTATACAGCGAGTCCGATGCCGCCATGATCAACTGGGCAGACTGCGGCGCGGAGTACATCATCGAGTCCACCGGCGCCAACAACACCACCGATAAGGCCTCCCGCCATTTCAAGGGCGGCGCCAAGAAGGTCATCCTGACGGCCCCCGCCAAGGACGATGCCACCCCTACCTTTGTCTTCGGCGTCAACAGTGATGAATACCGCAGCGACATGAAGGTCATCTCCAATGCCAGCTGTACCACCAACTGCCTCGCGCCGCTGGCCTATGTCATCCACAAGGAGTTCGGTATCGAGCAGTCCCTGATGTCAACCATCCACGCATCCACCGCCAAGCAGAAGGCCGTGGACAGCCGCGGCGGCAGTGACTGGCGTACAGGCCGTTCCATCCTCAACAACATCATCCCGACGACTACCGGCGCGGCCAAGGCCGTGGGTCGCGTGATCCCCTCCCTGAAGGGCAAAATGACCGGCATGGCCTTCCGCGTACCCACCGCAGACGTATCCGTGGTGGACCTGACGGCGCGGCTCAGCAAGACGGCATCGTATGCGGACATCTGCTACGAGGTCAAGCACGCCTCCGAGACGTACATGAAAGGTATTATCGGCTATACACGCGACCAGGTGGTATCCACCGACCTGATCGGCAATCCCTGCCCCTGCATTTTTGACGAGACAGCGGGTATTTCTCTGGATCAGGACTTCGTGAAGCTCATCGCCTGGTATGACAACGAGTGGGGTTACAGCAACATGGTGGTGCGTATGCTGGAGCATATGCACACCGTGGACGAAGCGGACGCCTTTGTGGCGCAGGAATAAGCGGCATATATACGATCTCCCCCGGCCCTGCCGGGGGAGATTTCTTGCGTCCGTACCCTTGTCAAGCGGTTCGCCGCGTGGTATGATAACACCAGTAGGAAAGGTGGATAGGGAGGAGGACATATATGCTTTTGGCCATCGATATCGGCAATTCAAATATTTCCGTAGGGCTGTTTGACCGGGAGAAAACGCTGAAATTTCTGGCATCCATTGACACAGACAGCCGCAAGACAGCGGACCAGATCAGCATTGATCTGATGAATTTGTTTACACTGTACGGCTGTGATATCCACGATGTCAGCGGGGCAATCTTATCCAGCGTGGTACCGCCTATGAACTTCATGATGGAAAAGGCGCTGACGCGCCTTCTGGGCAAGCCGCCCATGGTGGTGGGCGCCGGCATCAAAACCGGGCTGAACATCCGCATGGAATTCAACAGCCAGCAGCTGGGCGCGGACATTGTGGCTAACGCGGTATCGGCATTGGAAAAATACCCGGTGCCCATCATCATGATCGATATGGGTACCGCCACTATCATCTCCTACATCTCAGAGAAGCGCACCTACGAGGGCGGACTGATGTTCCCCGGCGTACGGCTGTCGCTGGATGCGCTGTCCCATCATACGGCGCAGCTGCCCAATATCTCGCTGGAGCACCCCCGGCAGCTCATTGGGAAAAACACCGAGGACTGTATGCGAAGCGGTATCGTCTACGGCACCGCCGCCATGCTGGATGGGGTCATCGACCGTATCCGTGAGACGCTGGGCGGGGCGGAGCCCTCTATCGTGGCCACCGGCCCAAACGCACCGGTGATCGCCCGATACTGCCGCAACCACGTGGTGTACGACAAATATCTGCTGATGGAGGGACTGTACGCCATCTATCAGAAAAATGCAAAATGACATACGCGCCCTCCGGCGATACCGGAGGGCGTACCTTTATGTAAAAACAGCTGGAAAGCAGAAATACTTTCCAGCTGTTTATGTATAACGTTTTTACTTAGCAAGCACCTTTTTCAGCTTGACAAAGCGGGGCAGGGAGTCCTGCTTGGGCAGCTCCGGCTCACCCTGGATCAGCGGCAGCGCATATTCGATAAACTGGTGGTTCACGCCATTGCCCTCCTCGTTGATCCACTCGCGGGGAATTTTCTTCTCCACGTTGGCGACCTCCACCAGCGGAACGAGCTTGGTGCGGCAGGCATACTTCCCGTTCTGGATACCGCGCTCAAAGCCGATCATGCGGCCGTTGATGCCGTTGACCGCGTTCTCCACGGCCACCTTGCCGGCCATGTAGGACTCTTCGATATCCGTCTCGCTGGCCAGATGGGCGGCGCAGCGCTGAAGCAGGTTCAGCTCGATGCCTCGGACCTTGGCGCCGGTCTCCTCCTTCAGCACTTCGGCCAGAATAGTGGCCAGACCACCCAGCTGGGCGTGGCCGAAGCCGTCGTTGGCGGCCACCTTGGCCTCGGAGACGAAACCGCCGTCCTCATAGTGGATACCCTCAGACACGGCCACAATGCAATTCCCAGTAGCATTGTAGACCTTCTTGACGTCTTCGATGAATTTGGGCATACTGAAATCCGTCTCAGGCAGATAGATCAGATCCGGACCTGCGCCGTATTCGCTGGCCAGGGCGGAAGCTGCGGCCAGCCAGCCGGCATGACGGCCCATGATCTCCACCACCACGATCATGCCCTTGTCGTACACGTGTGCGTCCTGATAGACCTCCATAATGGAGGTAGCGATGTACTTGGCGGCAGAGGCGTAGCCGGGGCAATGATCCGTGCCGAACAGATCGTTGTCAATGGTCTTGGGCACGCCCATAACGCGGCACTCGTAGCCCACAGACTGCATATACTGGTTGATCTTATTGCAGGTGTCCATGGAGTCGTTGCCGCCGTTATAGAAGAAATAGCGTACATCGTGCTTCTTGAAGACCTCAAGGATACGCTTGTAGTCCGTATCGTCCAGCTCCGGATCGGCGATCTTATAGCGGCAGGAGCCCAGTGCGGAGGAGGGGGTATACTTCAGCAGGCGCAGCTCCTCGGGATCCTCCTGCCCCATGTCGAACAACCGATCGTTAAGTACACCCATGATGCCGTGCTCGGCACCCAGCACCTGGGTAATGGCGCCGGACTTCAGCGCCGTGTCGATCACGCCGTAGGCACTGGCATTGATAACGGAAGTGGGGCCGCCGGATTGACCGATAATACACGCGCCGCGCAGTTCTTTCATATTCGCATACCTCCAAAAGCGGAATTTTTGTGTTTACAACGGGTATTTTACCATGTAGAATAGCCGTTGTAAACAGTTTGTGCTTGCAAATCCGTAAAAATATGATACAATAGGAACGTTCCATACAACAGGTGCATACTTGCAAAATTTATCATAAAGGAGACTTTGACATGGCACTGGTAACTTCCAAGGAAATGTTCGCCAAGGCTTATGATGGCGGCTACGCCATCGGCGCGTTCAACGTCAACAACATGGAGATCGTACAGGGCATCACCGAGGCCTGCCAGGAGGAGCACGCTCCCGTGATCCTGCAGGTCAGCAAGGGCGCCCGCGCCTACGCCAACCACACCTATCTGGTGAAACTGGTGGAGGCGGCGGTAGCGACCTGCCCCGATATCCCCATCGTGCTGCATCTGGATCACGGCCCCGACTTTGAGACCTGCAAGAGCTGCATCGACGGCGGCTTCACCTCCGTGATGATCGACGCCTCCTCCAAGCCCTTTGCCGAGAACATCGAGATCACCCGCAAGGTGGTGGAGTATGCCCATGACCACGGCGTCGTCGTGGAAGCGGAGCTGGGTACGCTGGCCGGTATCGAGGACGACGTGAAGGTGGCTGACCACGCCGCGTCCTACACCCGTCCCGAGGAGGTGGAGGAGTTCGTATCCAAGACCGGCTGCGACTCCCTGGCCATTGCCATCGGCACCAGCCACGGCGCGTATAAGTTCAAGCCCGAGCAGTGCACCGTCAATGAGAAGGGCATCCTGGTGCCGCCTCCCCTGCGCTTCGACGTGCTGGAGGAGGTCAGCAAGCGCCTGCCCGGCTTCCCCATCGTGCTGCACGGCTCCTCCTCCGTACCGCAGGAGTATGTGAAGATGATCAACGAGCACGGCGGCAAGATGCCCAACGCCATCGGTGTGCCCGAGGAGCAGCTGCGTCAGGCCGCCCGTCTGTCCGTCTGCAAGATCAACATCGACTCCGATCTGCGTCTGGCCATGACCGGTACTATCCGGCAGTTCATGGACGAGCACCCCGACAAGTTTGATCCCCGCGAGTATCTGAAGCCCGCCCGCGCCAACATCAAGGAGCTGGTACGCCACAAGCTGGTGGACGTGCTGGGCTGCGCCGACAAGGCGTAAACGACTGTACAAAAAATCTCCCGGCTCCGCAGAGCCGGGGGATTTTTTCAGTTGTATGCGCTGTCAAGAAAGCACCATATTGTTATACGATCTCCACCACGCGCCAATAGCCGTCACCGTATTTTTCCAGTTTCCAGAGTACGATATGGTCTATTGCGCCCGTGCTGGCGCATGTGCTGAGGTCATGTGTCTTATCAAAGCGCTGGTATCCGTATTTGACCCACATTTTCCCGGAATCTCCGCTGAAATGTGCAGACAGCAGGTCAATGTGATAGATGGTCAGCATTTTGCCGGCGTCCATCTCCGGAACGCAGTAACGTACCAGCGCGCCCATGGCATAGGCAGCCTCGTCCCTCGGCATTGCCAGAACATCGTTGTATATTTCCTCCTCTGAATACTCAAATACGATGTGTACGTTATTCAGAACAGCCTCTGCCTTGTCCTGGTCGGAATAATCTCCCTTGAACAGCAGCGCCATGCGGTCGCTGAAGGTATACTGTTCGGCAGAGCTGATGGCCGCCAGATAGTCGATGGAGTTGAGCCGCAGCATCAGCGTCACCAGCAGCACCACCGCCGCAGTGATCGCGATGGCGCACCAGGTCTGCTTCCGCAGCTTCTTTTTCAGCGTCCGCAGAACGCCGGCTTCACCGGTGCGCTGCTCCGTGTCCGCGTCGGTGGGAGCGGACGGCTCTTCACCGGCGGACAGTGCACAGCATTCTTCGCATGTATCCAGATGCTCTTTGACAAAGGCGGCGCTGTCCTCGCTGAGCATGCCCTCCGCATACAGCGGCAGCAGGTCGCGGACGATACTGCATTCATTTTTCATTGTTGCTGTCCTCCAATCTGTTTTTTATCATGTTTCTGGCACGGTGGTAGGTGACACATACCCAGTTATCCGACTTGGCGAACAATTCACCGATCTGCTTATAAGACAGCTCGGCGTATACCCGCCACATGAACACCTCCCGGTACGGCTCCGGCAGGTCATGCAGAATAGCCTGTATCTGCCGGGCTTCCTCCCGTGCGCCGATCAGCTCCTCGGGAGTATCCGCACTGCCCACAGACTCCGGCAATTCTTCCAGCGGAGTGGTATGCTTTTCCTTCCGCAGATAGGTATAATAGCAGTTTTTTGCGATCTGGCACAGCCATACCCGCATGTCGCAGCTGCCCCGGAATTTTCCGATGGATCGCAGTGCCTTGAAGAATGTGTCGCTGGTGATCTCCTCAGCCACATGCTCGCTGCCGGATAGCTTCAGAATATAGCGGTATACATCCCGGAAGTACAGGTCATAGACCTGCTCAAATTCCATCTGCTGCCACCTCCTTTGTCTATATGACGCGCGGCTCGGCGGAATCTTACAAATTATTTCGATTATTTTGGACAGCGAAAGCGGCGGCGCGGATGATATCCGTGCCGCCGCTGATAACAACAGCTGTAAATTATATCTACTTTACAGGGTTTCCTTGATCTTGGCCGCGATCTGATCGGCGGTCAGGCCGTATTCCCGCAGCACGTCGGCAGCCTTGCCGGACTGACCGAACCGGTCGTTGACGCCGATCTTGCGGAATTTGCAGCAGACCTTGCCCATCAGTACATCGGCCACAGCATCACCCAGACCTCCGATGACGCTGTGCTCCTCCACGGTAATGACATTGCCGCACTTTTCGGCGTACTTCGTCACGCACTCCGCGTCAATAGGCTTGATGGTGTGTACGTTGATGACGCTGATCTCGATACCCTCGGCGGAGAGCAGCTTGGCGGCCTCCAGCGCCTCGTTGACCATCAGGCCGCAGGCGAACACCGCCGCGTCCTTGCCCTCGCGCAGCACATTGGCCTTGCCGATCTCAAAGGGATAGTCCTCCTCGAATACCGGGGTGGCCAAACGCGCCAGACGCATATAGGCGGGACCCTGAAACTCCGCCAGGGCAAAGGTGGCCTTCTTTGCCTCATTGGCGTCAGCAGGGACGATGACGGTCATGCCGGGGATCAGCCGCATAAGACCGATGTCCTCGATGGCCTGGTGGCTGCCGCCGTCCTCGCCCACAGACACGCCGGCATGGGAGCAGCAGATCTTCACATTAAATCTGGGATAGGCGATGGTGTTGCGGATCTGCTCATAGGCGCGCCCAGCGCCGAACATGGCGAAGGTGGAGCAGAAGGGGACAAGCCCCATAGTGGACAAACCGGCGCCGATATTCATCATATTGGCCTCGGCGATGCCGCAGTCGAAGAAGCGCTCGGGATGCGCCGCCTTGAAATACTTGGTCATAGTGGCACCAGCCAGGTCGGCATCCAGCACCACGACGTTCTTATTCTGTTCACCCAGCTCTACCAGCGCCTTGCCGTAGGCTTCACGGGTGGCAATCTTTTCACTCATGGCTCAGTCCTCCAATTCCTTCAATGCCTGCTGCCGCTGTTCCTCGTTGGGTGCCTTGCCGTGCCAGCCCACCTGGCCTTCCATGAAGGATACGCCCTTACCCTTGACCGTGTGGGCCAAGATAGCCTTGGGCCTGCCAGGCGTCACAGGCGCGCCCAGCGCTGCTTCAATGGCGTCCAGGTCATGGCCGTCGATCTCGTGCAGATCAAAGCCAAAGGCCCGCAGCTTGGCGGGCATATCGCCCAGAGACATGACCTCATCGTTGCTGCCGTCGATCTGCAGGCCATTGTTGTCCACGATCACGGTCAGGTTGTCCAGCTTATAGTGGGTAGCGGACATGAGGGCCTCCCAGATCTGGCCCTCCTGACACTCGCCGTCGCCCAGCAGCGTAAACACCTTGGTGTCCTTGCCCTGCACCTTGGCGCCCAGCGCCATACCCACGGCAATAGAGCAGCCCTGACCCAGGGAGCCGGTGGAGGCGTCCACACCAGGGACCTTCTTGCAGTCCGGGTGGCCCTGCAGGATGCTGTGCAGCTGCCGGAAGTTCTTGAACTCATCGCGGCTGATAAAGCCCAACTCTGCCAGCACCGCGTAGTAACAGGGGGCAGCATGGCCCTTGCTGAGCACAAAACGGTCACGGTCCGCCCAGTGCGGATTTTTGGGGTCGATACGCATATGGTTATAGAATACGCTGGCCACCAGCTCCACCGCGGACAGGGAGCCGCCGGGATGACCGCTGCCGGCGTTGGCGGTCATGTTGATGATGTCACGGCGCATCTGACGGCACACGCCGGACAATTCTGCTTTATTCATGGGAAACCTCCATTCCATGTTCTTCTGACCTAATAGGATATAGTATTTCCCATATAAAGTCAATGCAGGGCGACAGAAAAGTCACAGAAAAGTAACGGAAAATATCACATCAGCAGGGGAGGGCACATACAATAGGGCGGAGGGATGCCATATGCTTTTTCGTCCGTATGACAGACTGGAGGCCGTGATCTACGCCCATCGTTGGGCCTATGGCCGCAATCCGGCCTTTTACGATTATGAGGAGATCGGCGGCGACTGCACCAACTATGCCTCACAGTGCATCTACGCCGGTACCGGCGTGATGAACTACACGCCTACCTTCGGCTGGTACTACATCAACAGCAATGACAAATCGCCCTCCTGGACGGGTGTTGAATTTCTGCGTGACTTTCTGGTGCGTGAGGAACGCTCTGCCGGGCCGGTAGCCCAGGAGACGCAGGACCTCTCCCGGGCACGGCTTGGAGATGTGATACAGCTAAGGTTCAGTGGGGATGTATTCCAGCATTCACCGGTGGTGGTACAGCCCAGCTCTGACGGTGATCCAGCCAAAATACTGGTAGCCGCCCACAGCGCGGATGTGGATTGGCGGCCGCTGAGTACCTACGATTATCAGGCGTACCGGGTCCTGCACATACTGGGTGCATTCGTGCCGTAAATGAACATCCCCCGGGGAAGCCTGGGGGATGTCGTACAATAAGCTGTCCCCGGCAGAGCCGGGGACAGCTTATTGTTGCGGCACTATTTATCAAAGGATGGGTTCATAAAATATACGTTCTTTTCGTTCAGCCGGTCTTTGGCCAAGCGCAGACCTTCGCCGAAGCGCTGGAAGTGGACGATCTCCCGGGCACGCAGGAACTTGATGGCATCGTTGACGTCCGGATCATCGGACAGGCGCAGAATGTTGTCGTAGGTCAGGCGCGCCTTCTGTTCGGCGGCCAGATCCTCCGTCAGGTCGGCGATCATGTCGCCGGTAACGCCGATGGAGCCTGCCGACCAGGGAAAACCGGACGCCGCGGTGGGATAGACTCCCGTGGTATGGTCCACAAAGTAGGCGTCAAATCCGGCAGTCCGGATGTCCTCGTCGGACAGGTTTCGCGTCAACTGGTGAACAATAGTCCCCACCATCTCCAGATGTCCCAGTTCTTCTGTACCGATGTCGGTAAGCAGGCCCTTCAACTCAGCGTAGGGCATGGAGTACCGCTGGCTAAGATAGCGCAGAGAAGCGCCCAATTCACCGTCCGGGCCACCATACTGACTGATAATGACCGCTGCCAGCTTAGGGTTGGGATTCTTGATCTTCACAGGGTATTGCAGCTTTTTCTCATAGACAAACATGGCTCAGTTCCCCTTTCCATCCCACGGCCACGGGTCGTTCAGCCATTGGTAGCTGCCCGGCGTGATATCCGTCTGCATCAACGGTCCGCACTTTTCCTGATAGCGTTTACGCCCCTCCTGGCCCAGCCGGATGTATGACCAGTACAGCTCCAAAGCCTGCTGGTCATCTGCGTGTGTGGTCAGGTACAGCCCCAGCTCATCAATGGCAAAATCCAGCGCCATCAGCTCCAGCAGGGGACCGTCTACCTGTGGAAAGCGGGACCGCAGCTCCTTGTGGAAGGGAAGATCAAGGCCGGGAAAGAGTGTGCCCTGCCGCAGGGCCTCCTGGTCGTCGTAGCGCACGGGGTCTGTACCCTGCATGGCCACATAGGGGAAAGCCAGCGCACCGCAGGCCGGAAGCTGGCCGGTACCTTCGCCGCAGGCGGGCTGTGTTTCCGCCCGCGCTGCCGCCGTTTTCTCTGTATACAAGAGAATTTCCTCCTTTTGTCGGTAGTGGAGCCGTTCACAGCGGCTCGCTATATCTTATGCCTTGGCGGTTTGGGCGGTGAAGAAAATCGTTTTCAATTTTGCTATGCTGTGTTACAATGAAGAAAACACACATACACTCTCCCGGAGGGGAGGGAGGTCCATGGTGTTGCTGCTTCGCAAACGACATCTGCTGACAGTTGTGGCCGCGGTAGCGTTGTGCGGTGCACTGCTGCTGACCGCGCGTCCCGGGGCGGCGGCCGTTTCGGGCAGCGCTTCGCCACAGCGGGCGGTCATCTTGGATGCCGGCCACGGCGGCGCGGACGGCGGGGCGGTGTCGGACAGCGGCGTGGCCGAAAGCGGCCTGAATTTGTCCATTACCCTGCGCCTGGCGGATGTGCTGACCTTCTGCGGCTATGAAGTGCTGCTGACCCGGACAGGGGAGGCGGCCCTATGTGACGATCCTGCCGCTACGCTGCGGCAGCAGAAGGTATCCGACACGAAAAAGCGTGTGGAGATCATCAACAGATGCGCTGACGCTCGGCTCATCAGTATCCACCAGAACAGCCTGCCGGGTCATCCCGGTGTCAGCGGTGCACAGGTCTTCCATAACGGACTGGACGGTGCAGAAGCGCTGGCGCTGTGCATTCAGAACGATCTGAATATGGCTGTTAATACCCGGGAAAAAGCAGCAAAGCGTATCGACGACAGCATTTACATCATGAAGCATGCGGACTGCCCCGCCGTGCTGGTGGAATGCGGATTTCTGTCAAACCCGGAGGAGACGGTGCTGCTTCAGCAGCCAGACTATCAACTGCACATGGCCGCTGCCATCGCAGCGGGTTTTTGCCAATACTGTACAAATGAGGGATGAAATATGAAGGCTAAGACCGTGTTTTTCTGCACCGAGTGCGGCAGCGAGAGTCCTCGCTGGTCTGGACGCTGCACGGTGTGCGGCGCATGGAATTCCATGGTGGAGCAGGCGGCGGAGCGTCCGTCCAAAAACAGCAAAATGTCCCGTGTAAAGGCGCCTGTAAAGGTATCTCGCATTACGGATATGCAGGCGGACGAGGAAATACGTTTCTCCACCGGAATGGGTGAACTGGACCGCGTGCTGGGCGGCGGTGCGGTGAAGGGGTCGCTGGTGCTGGTGGGCGGCGCACCCGGTATCGGCAAATCTACCCTGATGCTGCAGATATGCCAGCAGTTGGGGAAGTTTGCTAAGGTGCTGTATGTATCCGGCGAGGAGTCTACCCGTCAGCTGAAGCTGCGGGCGGAGCGCCTGCGTGTGGACAGCGAAAACCTGTTTGTCCTGTCCGAAACGCGGCTGGGTGATGTGTTGGAGTGTGTACAGCAGGAGCAGCCCGACATCCTCATTGTGGACTCCATCCAGACGCTGTACAACGAGGAGCTGGATTCGCCTGCTGGCGGCGTGGGACAGGTGAAGGACTGCACCATGGCGCTGATGCAGCTGGCGAAGGGGCAGGGGATCACGGTGTTTGTCATTGGCCATGTGAACAAAGAAGGCTCTATCGCCGGTCCTAAGGTGCTGGAGCACATGGTGGACTGTGTGCTGTACTTCGAGGGCGACAGGCACATGACATACCGCATCCTGCGGGCGGCAAAAAACCGCTTCGGCGCCACCAATGAGATCGGCGTGTTCGAGATGCTGGACGCCGGGCTCCGTGAGGTGGAGAACCCCTCAGAAATGCTGCTTTCCGGCCGCCCCGCCGACGCCTCCGGCACCTGTGTTACCTGCGTGATGGAGGGCGCGCGGCCCGTGCTGGCGGAGGTGCAGGCCCTGCTGGCGCCCTGTGCCGGGGCACGTCCCATGCGCAGTAGCAACGGCTTTGACTACAACCGTGCCTCCATGCTGCTGGCGGTACTGGAAAAGCGCGGCAGCCTGAAAGTCAGCCAGTGTGATGCCTATCTGAATATCATCGGCGGCTTGACTTTGGATGAGCCTGCCGCCGACCTGGCGGCGGTGGTAGCCATCGCCTCCAGTTATTTGGATAAACCTGTCCCCAGCACGATGGCGGCGATAGGGGAGGTGGGTCTTTCCGGCGAGATACGCAGCATCACCCACATGGAACAACGCCTGTCGGAAGTAAAGCGTTTAGGCTTTACGCAATGCATGGTGCCAGCTCATAAGGTCAAAGATCTGAAGGCACCCGTTGGTTTGGAGCTTCTTCCGGTGGCGAATATCTCCCGGGCGTTGCAGCTGCTGGCTCGGGGACAATAGGCACATAATGGAGGCAAGGGTGGGAAGCGCTTGGTTGGCCAATCGCGTTGTCGCAGGTGTCCAGCGTGCACACGCCGTCCTGCTGCCAGCGACAGCTGTCGATGCAGGGTATCATACCATCACTCCTTTGCCGTAGTTTGGCCATTGACGGTCCATTCTATGAAAACAACTGTTACTGCCGCGTAACCCTTTTGTAATTGACATTATTTTGTATTTTGGTATACTTTCTATATAGCGAGATGCAGCAATATCGGTATGTATCGGTATACAAGGAGGAATAAATATGAAACGTAAAAGTCTCTTCATTGTTCTATTTGTTGTGGTTTTTGCTGCGGTATACATGATCATGAGCTTTGCTATCCCCGGATTCCGCATCAAATTGGAGGCGGAGCCGGCCGTGGTCTTTGTGGAAACGCTGAAAATCCTCTGGCCCTTTAAGGCAGCAGTCTCCCTGATCGCGGTGGTACTTATCGGCGGTCTGCCGCTGGTACTCGGAAAACGGAAATAAGAAAAAGCATCCCCCGGCGCATGCGCCGGGGGATGCTTTTCGCTTATTTTTTCTTCTTGTCAATGGGCTTGCCGTCCATGCCCACGGGCCCCTTGCCGTTGATGGCGCGGTAGTGGTTCAGCTTGTCCACGCGCTTCTGGCGCTTGAGCTGCTTTTCCCTCTCCTTGGCCTTTTGAGCGGCAGCTTTTTTGTCTGCCTCTTTTTTCTTGCGATACTCGGCCTTCTGCGGATCTTCGTCTTCCACCAGATCCTTGTACTTTTCCGGATGGCGTGCCCAGTCGATGCGGTAGATCGTCAGAGATACAAATAAAATCGCGCCCACGGCGATCATCCCGTAAAAAATAAAATTCCAGAACATGGTCAGCAGCGCCCTCCCAAACCTATTTTGTTCAGTATACCGTAAAATTGGCGGCAATGCAAGTAGTTTTACAAACAAGGAGAAGACCGTGTGGAATTTTCGGTTGTTTTTTGCGCCGGCAGGGGGTATAATGGGCCCGTCAAAAGATGGTTTCCGGGGAAATGGGAGCCAAAAACGGAGGTAAAAGGAAATGTTTACATCTTTTAAAGAATTGGAAGCCTATGTGCTGGGCTGCGGCATGAAGAAGCGCATCGCGCTGGCCAATGCCCACGATGAACCGGCGCTGAGCGCGGTGGTCAACGCCCGCCGCAAGGGCGTTGTCGAGGGTACGCTGGTAGGTAAAAAGAATGAGATCATCGCCATGCTGCATGAGATGGGCGAGAGCGAGAAGGACTATGAGATCGTGGATTTCGATGGCGAGGAGCTGGACGCCGCAAAGCTGACGGTGCAGCTGGTGCGCGAGGGCAAGGCGGATATCCCCATGAAGGGTATTCTCCAAACCTCCAACTTTGCCCGCGCCATTCTGAACAGAGAGACGGGACTGATCCCTGCCAGCGGCAAGCGCCTGGTGAGCCAGTGCGGCATCTTCGAGTATGAGGGCCGCTTCGTGATGATCACCGATGCCGCCATCAACATCGCCCCCGATGTGGATACCCAGATCGGCATTGTGGAGAACGCGCTGCCTGTGGCTAACGCGCTGGGGATCGAGTGCCCCAAGGTGGCGGTTCTGTCCGCCGTGGAGAACGTCACCGAGAAGATGCCCTCCACCGTTTCCGCTAAAGAGATCGCGGAGCGCGGTGTGCCCGGCTGCATCATTTCCGGCCCTCTGGCACTGGACGGTGCTATTTCCATGGAGTCCGTGAAGCACAAGGCCATCCATGATCCCGTGGCTGGCCAGGCGGACATCCTGCTGGTGCCCTATATCGAGATCGGCAACGTGCTGTATAAGGCCTGCACCTACATCGCCGGCAAGACCATGGCCAGCACCATCTGCGGCGCGTCCTGCCCAGTGGTCATCACAAGCCGCGCTGATACGCCTGACAGCAAGTATTACTCCATTCTGATGGCCGTTCTGCGCTGCCTGAAGGCGTAACATGGCCACCTCACAGGACTACCTCGATTTCGTTCTGGAGCAGCTGCCGCCGCTGTGGTCGATCCGCAGCAGGAAGATGTTTGGGGAGTACATGGTCTATCTGAACGATAAACCGATACTAATGCTCTGCGATAACACGGTTTTCGTGAAAAAACTGCCTGTTTTGGACGAAATAATGGCAAACTCCCCCTGTGGCTGTCCCTATGAGGGTGCGAAAGAGAGCTACCTTCTGGACATTGAGGACCGTGACTTGACAGAGCGCGTCCTGACATTGGCGGAAGCCGCCACCTCCGTCCCCAAGCCACGCAAAAAGGGGAGAGGGGAGAAGTGAATACAGCAAGGGACGGCTTTTGCCGTCCCTTTGTTTTCTTATAAATCAGCTTGCAGTGAAATGGTAGGACGTGTTACAATTAGAGGCAAGAATAGGATTTTCAGATAAAAATGCGTGATAGAGTTTTTTAGGAGGTTAAGTCTTGAACTGCCCTTATTGTACAAATGAAATGGAAGCCGGCGTTATTCAAAGCCCACATGAGATCAACTGGAAGAGAAAAAAGTCGCTTATTGGCGCGGCAGAGTTTCATAAAGGTTCTGTTGTGTTATCTGCGCGATCGTTTATTAAAGGTTCCAGTGTGCCGGCGTATTTATGCCGTCATTGCAGTAAAGTAGTGATTGACATCATCGGGTAAAGACTGCGGCTGAACTCCCGTTACATTTATCGCAGGAAGGAGGAGCTTTGAAAAGATAGATACGATTGAACAAAATAAAAATTTTGTTCAATCGAGTGGAGGGTAACCGCTCTTTTTCATACAGTAAGTCCGTTTTGGACTGATCTCGCCCTGAGTAAGCTATACAAGCCATTACCGGCGATCTGTAGTTGCCGCATGACAGTCTTGTACAGAATACTGACCCAAATACCCGCCACACCGCAGTTTTTTCAAGGCATTGTACATATGGATTACCGTACCGATTCGCCCCAGCTGCTGCTGGATTTTCTCAGCTACCACGAAACCATCAAAGCGCATTCTCAGCGCACCGTGGATGAATACTATCTGGATATGCGAAATTTCTTTCGCTATCTGAAGCAGCAGCGTGACCCGGCGCTTGCCGGTAAAGCGTTGGACGAGATCGACATCCGTGACGTGGATATTGACTTCATTTCCCGCATCACATTGACGGACATTTACAGCTATCTGACCTATCTTAGCCGTGATCGTGTACAGCACCAAAATAGTGAAATTTCTAACAAAGGTCTGAACGCTGCTTCCCGCGCCCGAAAATTGGCTACAATTCGTTCGTTTTTTAACTATATTTGCAATAAACGGCATCTTTTGGAAGACAACCCCTGCAAGGACGTGGATACGCCCAAGCAGATGAAGTCCCTCCCCCGCTATCTGACGCTGAATGAGTCCCTTTCCCTGCTGGAGAGCGTAGATGGCGCCAACCGTGAGCGTGACTACTGCATTCTGACGCTGTTCTTGAACTGCGGACTGCGTATCTCGGAGCTGATCGGCCTGGATATCACGGATATTCATGACGATGCCCTGCGTGTACTGGGCAAAGGCAATAAGGTCCGTGTGGTCTATCTCAATCAGGCCTGCAAGGATGCGCTTGCGCGGTATATGGCGGTACGCCGGCCCATTACCGGGCGGGATAAAAACGCACTGTTTCTCTCCGGGCAGAATAGGCGCATCAGTCGTTCCATGGTCCATGCGCTGGTGAAAAAACACCTGTCCGCCGCCGGGTTAGACAGTGAAAAGTATTCCAGCCACAAGCTGCGTCACACAGCCGCCACGCTGATGCTGCAAAACGGCGTGGACGTGAAGGCGGTGCAGGAGGTCCTGGGCCACGAGCACCTGAATACCACGGAGATCTATACGCATATTGACAACGAGGCGCTGCGTGTAGCCGCAAAGGCAAATCCCTTGTCACACGTGAAGATGAAAGGGAAAATTGAAGACAGTAACAGTAAAAAGGCGGAGGATTGACCTCCGCCTTTTTGTATTTTGCATATTGAAAACCACCCAATAGAGGTGTGGCCGGATCATATTCATATGCTTCTTGAGATCCCGCCCAAAATCACAGTTTCGAGCTTTTTGGGATATACACCCGGCTTCGCCGAGGGATATTTATTTGTTCGTTTCCTTGGCCTTCTCCTGCTGCTTTTTCAGCCGTTCTCCCACCTTTTTCATCAGGCGCAGACACAGCGCCGAGCTGGCAGCCAACAGCACCGTTCCCGCCAAAAACTCTTTCTTTTTCATATACCGGCTCCTTTCTATGCCTACCGTTTTTTGCAGTATAGCACATTACGATCCCGTTTGCAAATGTGTCGCAGGTCAATTTTGCCGAACGGTTCAATATATCACAGAGTTTGTCGAAAACTTCACATTTTCTGCCGATTTTTGTGACCACTTTTCGTTGTGGTTTTGACGGTACAGCGCCTTAAATTTTTGGCGGGTTCACCAAAAATCAACGCACTGACGATTTCTGCCCTTCCTCTTTATTTACTTTACCGGGGAAATGTGCTTTAATAAGGCTGTACGTTCAGGCGCATTTGCGCCTCAACAAAATTTGAGGAGGAAAAGTACATGGTACAGTTTGCAAGTAGAATGGACCTGCTGAAGGGCTCCGAGATCCGCGAGCTGCTGAAGCTGACGGCGCAGCCCGACATACTCTCCTTTGCCGGCGGTATGCCCGCGCCCGAGCTGTTTCCCGTGGAGCAGATGATGGAGGCCTCCATCGCCGTCCTGAAGGAGCACGGCCGCGAGGCGCTGCAATATTCCACCACTGAGGGTTTCCCTCGCCTGCGCGAGCAGATCGCCGAGCGTATGCTGGCCAAGAACAATATCCACACCGACAAGGATCATATCCTCGTCACCTCCGGTTCTCAGCAGGGTCTGGACTTCTCTGCCCGCGTGTTCCTGAACCCCGGTGACGTCGTGCTGCTGGAGAGCCCCTCCTACCTGGGCGCCGTCAATGCGTTCAAGGCCTGCGAGCCCAAGTTCATCGAAGTTCCCACCGATGACGGCGGTATGATCATGGACGAGCTGGAGAAGATCCTGGCCACCACCGAGCGCGTGAAGATGATCTACGTTATTCCCGATTTCCAGAACCCCACCGGCCGCACCTGGGATCTGGATCGCCGTCATAAGTTCATGGAGATCATCAATCGCTATGAGATCCCCGTCATCGAGGATAACCCCTACGGTGAGCTGCGCTTCGAGGGTGAGTATATGCCCGCACTGAAGAGCCTGGACACCAAGGGTCTGGTGATCTATCTGGGCACCTTCTCCAAGATCCTGGCTCCCGGATACCGTCTGGGCTGGGTCTGCGCTGAGGATGAGATCCTGGCTAAGTACAACTTCATGGAGCAGGCCGCCTCTCTGCAGGCGTCCACCATCGGCCAGATGGAGACGTCCAAGTGGATCGACATGTTCGATCTGGACGCCCACGTCAACACCATCCGTGAGTGCTACCGCAAGCGCCGCGCCGTCATGCTGGAGACGCTGGCCAAGGAGCTGCCCGAGCCCTGCACCTTTACTCGTCCCGACGGTGGTCTGTTTGCTTGGGTCGTTCTGCCCGAGTACATGGACGCCAAGGATCTGCAGATGAAGTGCCTTGCCAAGAAGGTGGCCTTCGTTCCCGGCGGCTCCTTCTTCCCCAACGGCGGCCACGACAACACCCTGCGTCTGAACTACAGCTGCATGCCCGAGGATAAGATCGTCAAGGGTATCACAGCGCTGTGCCAGACCATCCGCGAAAATCTTCGCTAACAGTCAAGATATAAGGAGACGACGCATCCCATGAAGCACGTAAAAGTCCTCATCGGCAACTATGGCAGCGGCAAGAGCGAATTGGCTCTGAATTTTGCTATGCAGGCGGCCGCCCGCGGCGACCGGACGGAACTGCTAGACCTGGATATGGTCAACACCTACTTCCGTCTGACAGAGCGCGGCAAGCTGGTGGAGCAGAAGGAGATCCGTTTGGTCTCCCCCAACTTTGCCTGCTCCGGTATCGAGACGCTCTCTCTCCCTGCCGAGGTGTCGTCCGCCTTTGTGCTGGATTGGGACACCGTCATATTCGATGTAGGCGGCGACGACGTGGGCGCCACAGCACTGGGCCGGTATCACCAGGACTTTGTGGACCTGGTGCCCGGTGCACTGGAGGTGCTGAACGTGGTGAATATCCGGCGGCCTTTGGCCGGCACGGTGGAGAAGCTTCTCTGTTTACAGGAGGGTATGCAGACCCACGCGCGGCTGCAGATCACCGGTATGATCAACAACACAAACCTCGCCACTGCTACCACCGAGCAAGACCTGTGGGATGGCTACCAGATGCTCCGTGAGGTCAGTGACCTCACGGGCATCCCGGTTTCCTACACCACCGGAAAAAAGGAGTTTCTGGACGCCTTTCTGGCCCGAAACCCCAATCCAAAATATGTGGGACAGCCCATTCCCATCGACGTGTATATGCACCGCGACTGGGACTCCTATATCGAGTACGGGCTGAACACCAAAAACCCTCACAAGGATATGTATTAAACCCGGTTACTTCCCTCTACGCGAAGGGATTGTAATAACACAGCAAAACAGCAAACACAGCATCGGAAAAGGAATTAAGAAAAGAGGTGTAAAGAGAGTGGTAAGAGTTACCATCGACGAAAATCTTTGCAAGGGCTGCGGTCTGTGTGCAAGAGCTTGTCCCAAGCACATCATCGAGTTGTCCAAGACCCGCATCAATGCAAAGGGCTACCATCCGGCAGAAGTGACGAACATGGAGGCGTGCATCGGCTGCACGTCCTGTGCCCGCACCTGTCCTGATGTGGTGATCCGAATCGAAAAAGACTAAGGAGGCAGAAAGAATATGGCTTTGACTCTTATGAAGGGCAGCGAAGCGATTGCAGAAGCCGCTATTCGTGCCGGCGCTCGCTTTTTCTTCGGTTACCCCATCACTCCGCAAACGGAGATCCCCGAATATATGTCCGCCCGTATGCCCGAGATCGGCGGCTGCTTCCTGCAGGCCGAGAGCGAAGTGGCGGCTATCAACATGGTGTATGGCGCTGCCGGTACCGGCGCCCGCGTCATCACCTCCTCCTCCAGCCCCGGCGTGTCCCTGAAGCAGGAAGGTATCTCCTACTGCGCAGGCGCCATGGTTCCCGCTGTCATCATCAACGTGATGCGCGGCGGCCCCGGTCTGGGTAATATCCAGGCATCCCAGGGCGACTATTTCCAGGGTGTCAAGGGCGGCGGCAACGGCGACTATCACCTGCTGACCTTCGCCCCCGCTTCTGTACAGGAGGCCATCGACCTGATGATGATCGCCTATGACAAGGCCGAAAAGTACCGTATCCCTGTGCTGTTCCTGGCGGACGGCATCATCGCTCAGATGATGGAGCCCGTGGAGCTGCCCGAGATGGTGGATTACAAGGTAGACCCGGAGAAGAAGCCCTGGGCCTGCACCGGCTGGAAGCCCGGCGATGATCCCGCTAAGCGCGGCATTATCAATTCTATCTACATCGATACCGAGAGCCTGGCTGTCCACAATGACGAGCTGCAGGCCATGTACAAGGAAGTCGTTGCCAACGAGCAGATGTGGGAAAGCTACAACTGCGAAGGCGCTGAGTACATCATTACTGCCTTCGGCACCGTGGCGCGTATCGCCAAGAGCGCTATCGCCGAACTGAAGGAAAAAGGCATTAACGTCGGCCTGGTCCGCCCCATCACTGTGTGGCCCTTCCCCTATGACGCTGTGCGTGAGGCCTGCTGCCAGCCCAGCGTGAAGGCCGTTCTGGACGTTGAACTGAACGAAGGCCAGATGCTGGAGGACGTAAAGCTGGCCATCAATGGCGCCAAGCACGTTGACTTCTTCGGTCATTGCGGCAGCCAGATGCCCTCTACCGACGAGATCGTCACCAAGATCCTGAGCATGAAGGAGGGTAAATAAGATGGCTGTACTGTTCGAAAAGACTAAGCTGCTGACTGACAAGCAGTTCCACTATTGCCCCGGCTGCAACCACGGCATCATCCACCGTCTGGTAGCCGAGGTCATCGACGAGATGAAATTAGACGGCAAGGTGATCGGTGTGGCCCCTGTCGGCTGCTCCGTGTTTGCCTACGACTATTTCAACTGCGATATGTACGAGGCTGCCCACGGCCGCGCACCCGCTGTTGCCACCGGTATCAAGCGCTCCGTCGGCAAGGATACTCTGGTATTCACCTATCAGGGCGACGGTGACTTGGCGTCTATCGGCACCGCGGAGATCGTTCACGCCGCCCACCGCGGCGAGAAGATCACCACCATCTTTGTCAACAACGCGATCTATGGCATGACCGGCGGTCAGATGGCCCCCACCACCCTGATCGGCCAAAAGGCAACTACCTGCCCTGCTGGCCGCAGCGAGGAGTGGAGTGGTCTGCCTATCAAGATGTGCGAGATGCTGGCCGCTGTTCCCAGTTCTTACTACATTGAGCGCGTGGCGGTCAACAATACCGCCAACATCGCCAAGGCCAAGAAGGCCATTGCCAAGGCCTTCCGTCTGCAGATGGAGGGTAAGGGCTTCACCATGATCGAGGTGCTGTCCACCTGCCCCACCAACTGGGGCCTGTCTCCGGTGGAAGCTATGAACTGGCTGGAGCAGAACATGATCCCCTACTATCCTCTGGGCGTTTACAAAGACAAGGAGGCGAAGTAACATGGAAAAAACCTTTATTTTCGCCGGTTTCGGCGGTCAGGGTATGCTGCTGATCGGTAAGTTCGTCGCCATGGCTTGCATGCTGGACGGTAAGCACGTTTCCTGGCTGCCCTCTTATGGCCCCGAGATGCGCGGCGGTACCGCCAATTGCTCCGTCATCGTCTCCGATGACCCCGTTGCCTCCCCTCTGGTGGACAAGGCCGACGTGATCGTGGCCATGAACCGTCCTTCTCTGGACAAGTTTGAAGCACACGTGAAGCCCGGCGGCGTTCTGGTCATCAACAGCTCCATCATCGACCGCAAAGCGGTTCGCGATGATATCACCGTGGTGTACTGCGATGCCAACGGCATTGCCGAATCCATCGGCAACCCCAAGGGTGCCAACGTGGCCATCCTGGGCGCGACCCTGGCCAAGGCTCCCGTCACCTCCGTGGAAAGCATGATGGAAGCAATCCGCATCGAGCTGGGTGAGAAGAAGGCCCGCTTCCTGGAGGGCAACAAGAAGGCTCTGCTGGCCGGCATGGAAGCCGCTAAGTAAGTCGTTCATACATTCTTACATCATTTTGGCCCCCGGCATCCGCATGGTTGCCGGGGGCTTTCTTTTGTTTACTACTATTTTCACCGAATGGTTTATTAAAAAGAAAAGGCCAGTGAAAAAGGTTTCCTTCACAGAAAAAAACTATTGACTTCCTACCAAACGTTTGGTATCATTACTCCATTATAAGGAGGTGTCGCTTTTGAGCTCTTTTTCTTATTTTGTGGGACAGCGCATCAAAAAATACCGCAAGAGCCGCGGCTATACCATCGAGCAATTCTCCGCCATGATCAATAAGAGCAAAGCGACGCTATCCAAGTACGAAAACGGTGCCATTACCATCGACATCGAAACACTGTACGAGATTGCGCAGGCACTGGATATTGATCTAAAATGCTTCATCGATTATCAGCCCCCCATGTTCCATGCGGAGCCGGCGCTACCTAAGAATAGCTACTTCAATCAGACATTGGCCTATATGTACTACTACGATGGCCGTATTCGCCAGATGGTACGCTCACTTCTTCGGTTTTCTCAGTCAGTGGACCACGAGAGTGTCGAGGTTACGTTGTATATGGGCGTGGCGTCCTTCTCCGACCCGGACCGTTGCCAGCATCTGTTCACCGGAGAGATGAAGGCTTACGACACCATCACCCACATGGTGTTGACCAATCAGATCAACGAGGCGGAAAAGATGTATATCTGTATGCTCAATCCCATGCAGAACCGTATGCCCGCCGTAGGACTGGTATCCGGTATCGGCTCCTCCCCGTTCTTTGCACCCATTGCATTGAAGGCGCTGATCTCTAAAGAGCCGCTGGAGGAAAACGACCGCCTGCTGGGCACCATCAAACTGGATAAGGATGATTATCATTTGCTGCGTTACTACAATATGATGGTGGTCAACCGTCCGGCCGCCCTATCCTTACAATAATATTTGACCGCGCAAAGGCTGTGAAGGTGTACTCCTTCACAGCCTTTAGTTCATTTTCTGCAATTCTCGCCGCAGTCGCAGGATGATACGCTTCTCCAGCCGTGATATGTAGCTCTGCGAAATCCCCAATCGATCCGCCACCTCCTTTTGGGTGAGCTCCTTGATACCGCCCAGGCCAAACCGCATGGTGATGATATCCCTCTCTCTCGGACTGAGGTGCGATACCGCCGTTTGCAGCAGTTGCCGGTCCACATCCGCTTCAATGGGCCGCATGACCACATCGCTGTCAGTCCCCAGTACGTCGCTGAGCAACAGTTCTTTTCCGTCCCAGTCGGTATTCAGCGGCTCATCGAAACTGACCTCTGTCCGTTGTGCGCCGTTCTTCCGCAAGTACATGAGAATTTCATTCTCAATACACCGCGAGGCGTAGGTAGCCAGCTTGATATTCTTATCTGTCCGGAACGTATTGACCGCCTTGATCAATCCGATAGTGCCAATGGAGATCAGGTCCTCTATATGGATACCGGTATTTTCAAAACGTCTGGCTATGTAAACCACCAACCGCAGATTGTGTTCGATCAGCGTCTGCCGCACCTGAAAATCGCCGGTATTCAGCTTTTCCAGCAGAACAGACTCCTCATCTCTCGGTAAGGGCGGCGGCAGCGTATCGCTCCCGCCGATGTACATGACCTTATCCGGCCTGTATACGCTGTGCCACAGGCGTTTCAGCCAAATCAGAAGCTTTGCCATGCCCTATTCTCCCTTCCATTGCCCCCCACAGGGCGTGATACCCGCCGCCATCACTGACAGCTTGCTCCGACAGCGCGACGGGTGTCCGTGGATAGCGTTTGCCATTCACTTCTATGTAATCGCTACAGGCTGCCAACAGCAGGCCTGCAGCCGTCCCCACCGCGCGAAAAGGCAGCAGTGTAAACCGTACCGGACAACCTATTCGGTGCAGCTTTGCCATTTTCTCTTCCGGAGACAGCTGCTCTGCCAAAACATCGGCCACCGCCGGTGTCCATAATGCGTCTGCGGAACGGCGCTCCATTACCAGCGCCGGACACCCGGTAACCGGATCCCTCAGTGTATTACCCGTGTCGTGCAGGGCGGTAACGGTTTGTATCCTTCCGCCGACAGATACTTTGATCTGCAACAATTCTCCCCCTCCATGACGTGCTGCCTGACCGGCAAAAAGCCGGAGAAGCACGTAAAACAATATACTGACAAGTATAAGCGCTTGCCAGCTAACATCAGCGTAATACAACCGCTGTGCCAGTCCCGCCACCGAGCCAAAGGCCAGGCCGAGGGCCAGCAGGGCGCCGGCGAGGGCGGCCGAAAGCAAAAAAAATGTGAGGACCGGGCGGAAACGGCGAAACGCGGCAAACGCCAGCAAGCCTCCAAAGGCCAATCGGATCGCCGGGTGAGCCAAAAATGCAAGCTCGGAAATAAAGACCGCAGCCGCGTAAACGCCGCCCAGCACCGCGCAAAAAATCAGCCGCCTTCGATGCAGCGGAAAGCCGCAAAGCCTTGCGGCACATAGGAAAAGCAGATAGTCTACCACGCTGTTGAGCAGGAAAACGCGGTCCAGATACACCACAGTCATTGCCTCACCTCGCTGCCACTATTATAGAGCGGCGGGACGAAAAAAAACGTCGCAACCAGGCGGGCACCGCAGCATTTGTAACCGGTTCGTTACCGCTTTATAATCCATCCGTCACCGCTTTTTATTGACATTTCGCGTCATTTTGGTATACATTTTGGTATACATTTTGATATAGCTTTTGTTGCTCTTTTATGGCTATTGTTGACACCTTATTGGCACCTTTTCTATACCTCATGAGGATCAACCTCATGAGGGTGCGTTTTTTACGGGTCAAAAAATACCGTGATTGTATTTGATCTGCCCATATAGGATAAAGGCCAGGCCAATAGTTATCGCCGGAAAGATGATATAATCTATTGCCGCCTCATTCCAGAACGTGGCGAAATACGCCAAGATCAGGGACGCCCCCATAATGACCGTTCCCGTCCCCACCGCCTTACCGTATTTGGGGATGTCCTCTTCTTTCACTTTCCTGCGGTTATAGGAATGTATGGTGCTGATATTCCCTTTGATATTCAAGATGCCGAGCACCGACAAAAATATACCCAAAATCAAAAGCAATACATTATCCATAGCGGCCTCCCAAAAATAGAATAATTCTTCAAAGCTTTTGTCCAAAGCAATACAGAGGAAATAGATGACCCACGGGCTGTAAAGAATGGTATGGGCCAGCGCGGAGGACAGCACAGAAACCATGCAGCATACCAGCTGTCTGTATGGCGGCTCTCCCGCTAATAGAAAATCATAACCACCAGTAAACTGGTGGTTATGATTCATGATCAAAGATGGCCTTCTTCTCCAGCAGGGGCGTAAACTCGTCCTTCCACCGATGGTGCATAGCGGACACATCGTACAGGGGCAGGGCCTCGCGGTCCATATCCAGACGAATGAGCACGTCGTAACGGTTGTCCCGGTCCACGCAGTTGGGAATGACCTCCGCGCCGTGAACGCCGGGAATATCCGCCGCGGCGGAGAATATCTCCCGGATACGCGGCAGCAGCGCGGCGCGCTGCGCCTTGGCCTCCGGAGTGAATTTTGCCAGAATACAGTGCTTCATGGCAGCCTCACAGTCCCAGGTACGGCAGGACCAGCGTTACGGCCATGACGATGGCCAGCAGCAGGGCGATGCCCATGGCGAAGTATCTTGTCCATTTCGGTCTCATTGCAATTCCTCCTTCGGCACGATGCGCCGTATCATTTTTTCGATCTTACGCCGGGGCTGCATGACCTCGTGGCCGCAGCCGAGGCACCGGAGCTTGATATCCATGCCCACGCGGAGCACCTGCCAGCGTTTACTGCCGCAGGGGTGCTCCTTTTTCAGCTCTAAAACATCATGTAACCGCAGGTCCATTTCCGTTCTTCCTCTTAATGTCGTCCCAGTACCGCCTGGCGGCCTGCTCGGTCTTGTTTTCGCCGTACGCATAGTAATGCGTATCCCCCAGAGACTCCGGAAGATAGCGCTGCTGCACATAGTGGTCCGGGTAATTGTGGGGGTACTTATAGGCGGGGGCCTTGTCCGCGCCGGTACTGTCGGCGTGGACGTTCTTCAGGTGCCGGGGGATGTCACCCACCGCGCCGCGCTGAATATCCTCCATAGCGGCGATGATGGCGTTGTGGGCACTGTTGGACTTGGGCGCGGTGGCCAGCAGCACCGCCGCCTCGGCCAGGGGCAGCCGCGCCTCCGGCAGGCCCAGCTGCAGTGCCGCGTCCACGCAGCTTTTTGTGACGGTGATGGCCTGCGGGTACGCAAGGCCGATATCCTCCGCCGCGATGCACAGCAGACGACGGCAGGGAGAGATCAAGTCGCCCGCCACCAGCAGACGGCCCAGGTAGTACACCGCCGCGTCCGGGTCGGAGCCTCGGATGGATTTGTGCAGGGCGGAGAGCAGGTCATAGTGGTCATCCCCCTCCCTGTCATACCGCATGGCGCTGCACTGGCTTAGCTGTAAAGCATCATCCCTTGTCACATATAATCCGCCATCCTTCGGCTTGGCGGAACGGTACAGCAGCTCCACGGCGTTGATGGCCTTTCGGACATCGCCGCCGCAGCCGGCGGCCACTGTGCGGGGCACATCCTCTTCCCAGGTAAAGGGCAGCTGGCTCCTCTCCTGCTCGATACGCAGACCCCGTTCCACGGCGGGGATGGTATCCTCCACCGACAGAGGCTTAAATTCAAAAACCGTGCTGCGGGACAGGAGTGCGTTGTAGATATAGAAATACGGGTTCTCTGTGGTAGAGGCGATCAGGGTGATCTTGCCGTTTTCCAGGAATTCCAGCAGGCTCTGCTGCTGCTTCTTGTTGAAATACTGTATCTCATCCAGGTACAGCAGGATACCGTTTGGAGCCATCATGGTGTCCACATCCGCCATGACATTCTTCACATCCTGGAGGGATGCGGTGGTGGCGTTAAGGGTATACAGCGCCTTTTTTGCCTGCCTGGCGATAATGTTGGCCACGGTGGTCTTTCCGGTGCCGGAGGGACCGTAGAAAATGAGGTTGGCATCGGTGCCGTTCTCGATCAGGCGGCGCAGCAGCGCCCCCTCGCCCAGCAGGTGCTTCTGTCCGGCCACATCGTCAAGCGTCTGGGGCCGTATCTCGTCTGCCAGCGGACGCATAGCGGCACCGCCTCCCTTCTGTGGAAAATCTTATGAAACAGTATAGCACAGATTGCCTTTTTCTGCAACCTCTGTTACAATTGGGATGAGGTGATGTCGCATGAAGTCGAAGGAACAGGTCAGCACCATTATCGCGGCGCTGAAGACGCTGTACCCGGACGCGCTGTGTTCGCTGGACTATGAGAAGGACTATGAGCTGCTGTTCTCCGTACGTCTGGCGGCGCAGTGCACCGACGCGCGGGTCAATCTGGTGACGCCGGCACTGTTTGCCCGCTATCCCACGCTGGAGGCCTTTGCCGCCGCCGATGTGGACGAGGTAGGTACATATATCCAGTCCTGCGGCTTCTGGCGGGCCAAGGCCCGGGACATCGTTGGCTCCGCAAAAATGCTGGTGGAGCGCTTCGGCGGAAAGGTCCCGGACAACATGGAGGACCTGCTCTCTCTGCCCGGTGTGGGGCGCAAGACCGCCAATCTGATCCTGGGCGATATCTACGGAAAGGACGGCTACGTCTGCGACACCCACTGCATCCGCATCACCGGACGGCTGGGACTGACGGACGGCAGCAAGGACCCGCTGAAGGTGGAGCAGCAGCTGCGAAAGGTCATTCCCCCGGAGGAGGCCAACAACTTCTGCCACCGAATGGTGCTCCATGGCCGCGCGCTGTGTATGGCACGGAAGCCGGACTGTGAAAATTGCGCCCTGCGGGCGCTGTGTGACTATGGCAGCACCGCAGAACGATAGATGACAGAAGGCGCCCCGCGCCAAACGGCGCGGGGCATTTATCTGCATTAACTGTAAGGCGATATTACTTTACACGATTTACCATGTGGTCGGCAAGCTCCAGCAAAAACGAATTATCAGGCCAGGCGGCAATAGCGGCCTTGGCTCGCGCGGTGTATTGCTCCACGTCGCGCTGGCACTGCTCCAGGCCCTTCACATCCACCAGCGTGACCTTGCCCTCCGACTTGTCAGAGCCGATGGGCTTGCCGAACACCTCCTGTGCGCCTGTCACATCCAGGATATCGTCACGGAGCTGGAAGGCCAGACCAAGGCCATCGCCGAATTCACGGGCCTGACGGCGCTTTTCCGCGTCCATTCCGGCGGCCACACAGCCCAGCTCCGCTGCGGCGGAGATCATGGCGCAAGTCTTGAGACGGTCCAGCTGGGTCAGGCCGGCTTCATCTCGGACGTCGCAAAGGGTGTCCAGCACCTGCCCGGCCACCATGCCGTCGGCACCGGCGGCGTTGGCCAGGACCTCGACCGCCGCGATACGGCTTTCGGCGGGCAATCCCGTCGCCTGGGCAATGAGACGAAAGGCCTCGGGCTGGAGGGCGTCGCCGGCCAGAATGGCCAGCGTCTCGCCGTAGACCTTGTGGTTGGTGGGCTTGCCACGGCGCAGATCGTCGTCATCCATGCAGGGCAGGTCGTCGTGGATAAGGGAATAGTTGTGCACCAGCTCCAGCGCACAGGCATAGGGCAGCGCCAGGTGCCAGTCGATACCGCCCAGACGGGCAAATTCCAGCGTCAGCACCGGGCGGATACGTTTGCCGCCGGAGAGCACGCTGTACCGCATGGCATCGTAGAGACGGTCATAGGGTGCGCTGCCGGCAAAAAGGGCGGAAAGGTAGTCCTCCACCGCCGTGCGGTACTGCTCATAGTGTCTTTCGTAGTCCATGGCTCAATCCTCCGCAGCAAAATCATGCTCCACCAGCGCGTCATCGGGGCCCTTGGACAGCTTGACCACCTTCTGCTCGGCGGTGTCCAGCTCCTTGCGGCAGGTGTTCACCAGCTTGGTGCCCTCCTCAAACAGCGCCATGCTGTCGCCCAGCGTGGCGTCACCCCTTTCCAGCAGGGAGACGATCTCCTCCAGCCGGGACATATTCTCTTCAAACGTCTTTTTTGCTGCCATGTTCGTTCTCCTTTTCCTTTACTTGGCACCGCAGGGCGCCGTTGGCCAGCCGCAGGCGCAGGGTCTCCCCTATCCGCGCCTGATCGGCGCTGCGGAGCACCGTGCCGTCCGGCCGCTGGGCCAGGGCGTAGCCGCGGCCCAGGACCTTCAGCGGGCTGAGGGCATCCAGCGACGCGGCCAGCGCGCCGAAGCGGCGGTTTTGGACATCTGTCACCACACGCATGGCGGCACAGAGCCGGTGGGTCATATGGTCCACATCCTGGCGGCGGTCCGCCAGGTAAGCGGTCGGGTCCGTGAGGACGCGTTTTTTCGACAGAGACTCTAAACGGCGGGAATGGGCGGCGATATCGCGGCGTATCGACTGTGTCATGCGGGAATGGGCGGCATCCAGCGTCCGCAGCAGCTCGGCCATGTCCGGCACGGCGATCTCGGCGGCGTTGGAGGGCGTGGAGGCACGCCGGTCCGCTACGAAGTCGCTGATGGCCACGTCCGGCTCGTGGCCCACCGCCGAGATGACGGGAATATCCGAGTCGTAGATGGCGCGGGCCACGCGCTCGTCGTTAAAGGCCCACAGGTCCTCCAACGAACCGCCGCCGCGGCCGGTGATGAGCACATCGGCCAGGCTGCGGGCGTTGGCGTAACGGATGGCGCCGGCGATCTCCGCCGGGGCCTCAGTTCCCTGCACGCGAACGGGCAGCAGAAGGACCTTGGCGATGGGATAGCGGCGGCGGAGGATGCGGATCATGTCGTGGACCGCCGCGCCTGCCGGGGAGGTGACGATGGCGATGCGCCGGGGATATGGCGGCAGGGGTTTTTTATGGCTCTCGTCAAACAGGCCCTCCTTCCGCAGCTTTTCCTTCAGCTGCTCAAAGGCCACGCTCAGGTCGCCGGCACCCTCGGGCGTCAGGCCGGTGCAGTACAGCTGGTAGGCGCCGTCGCGGGGATAGACGCTGATACGGCCGGAGGCGATGACCTGCATACCGTTTTCCGGGCGGAAGCGCAGGCGCGCGGCGCTGCCCCTGAACATGACGCACTTCAGACTGCACTGACTGTCCTTCAGCGTAAAGTAGTGATGGCCGGAAGGGTATAGTTTGTAGTTGGAGATCTCGCCCCGCAGCAGGACCTCCTGCAATGGCGGCACGTTATCCAGCAGGTCCTTGATAAACTGGTTGACCTCGGACACCGTGAAAATATACTGGCCCGACGTGGCGATCACTCCTTTCTGTATGCGACCTGAAAAGGCAGAGCCCTCACGCTCTGCCTTTCGTATGTGGTTTTCAGTCCTTTTCCTTGACCTCGCCCCGGGCGAAGCTGCCCAGAATACCGTTGATAAATTTGGCGACCTCGGGCGTTTCGTACTTCTTGGCGATCGTCACCGCCTCGCTGATGGCGGCGCCCTGCGGAATGTCCGCCATATAGAGTATCTCGTACATGGCCACACGCATGATGGCGGATGCTACCAGTGAAATGCGCTCAAATCGCCAGCCCCGGGCGTACTTTTCAATGTCGGCGTCCAGCTCGGCGGCGTGCTCCGCCACACCGGAGACCAGGCGGCGGATATACGCCTCCTGCTTGGTGTTGGGCCGGTCGGCGTAGAGGTCATCCTCTGCCGCCAGCTCGGCAAAGCGTTCATCGCTGAGCTGCTGGTCCAGAAACTCCTCCACCGGCAGTTCGGTGAAGCTCAGCTGGTACGCCAAGTGTATGGCGATCTCCCGTGCGGTGCTGCGTGTCATAAGCGTTCGTCCTTTTCTCTCTCGTCTGTTGTTCAGTTGAAGCTGATGCCGCCCACGTGGACGTTCACCGCCGCCACCTTGAAGCCGGTCATACCCTCCAGCGCGGTATGCACATTTTTCTGGACCTTTTTGGCCACATCGCTGATGGCGCAGCCGTAGCGCACCGCAACAAAAATGCCCACAACGATCTGCTCGCCGTCCAGTTCAACACGGACGCCCTTGCAGGTCATTTTTTTACCGCCCATCAGGTCGGATACGTTGGCGCTCATCAGAGCGCTGACGCCGTCCACCTCCAAGGCTGTGGTACTGGCAATGGAGGCCAGCACATCCTCTGAGATCTGGATGCTGCCGTCATCCTCCTGGTGGATCATATATTCCTTATTTTCAGCCATGGTCTGTTTGTCTCCTCACAGTTGTCATTGGTACTCAGCTAATTGCAGTATAGGATTATACCATTTTTTACGGGGAAATACAACACCTATTTTGCACCGGACGTTCCCGCTTCCATGATCTTGATCTGGCCGGGAGCGTAGGATGTCTCCGCGATGACGATATCCTTGATCTTCGCTACGTCCTCCGCCTCCAGACCGTCGGGCGCCGATACCACCACGCTGATGGAGTCCGCGCCCATAAAGGCCACGCAGTCGGCATAGCCTTTTGCCACCACCAGGTTCTCGATCTGTGTCTCCGCCACGGTGTAGCCCGCCAGCACCTGAAGCGTCTCGGACGCCTCGTTGGCTACCTCCTCTGAGGCGTTCTCCTCGCCCTTGGCCTCCTCCAGCATACTGATGGCGGTATCGCGGGCCTGCTTGCGGCTGAGCCGGGCAGTGGAGAAATAGTCGTCTCCGGCGGTATCCGCAGTATCCGCCTGTGCCTCCGCAGTCTCGCCATTGACCAGCGTGGACTGGCCAAGCACCTTGGAGGTATCCGCCACATCCCCGGCATAGCGCCAGTTCAAATACACCGATGTACCCACCAGCACCACCACGGCCGCCGCTACGGCGCGGCGCTTCCATACCTGCTTCATACTGTCGTTCCTCCCATTTATTGTTACTGTTTCCATTGGACTACCGATATCTTATCGCTGCTGAGTCCTGTCAGCACAGACACCGTCTCCAGCACCCGCAGGCGCACACGGCTGTCGCCTGCCCCCTGACAGACCACCACCGCCCCCTGATAGGTGGGGTACAGCCGCCGGGTGACCACGACCTCCTGCTTGCCGCTGCCGCGGTTCACCGTCAGGACCTGACTGTCCTGCCGCACATCACCGCCGCTGCCCAGAGTGGCGCTGCTATCCTCCGCCAGCGACAACGTTTCACCGCTGTGCAGCGTCAGCATCACCTGCACCCGACCCACGCCATCCATGGCGGACAGCACCTCCGCCATACGGCGCTCCGTCTCCTCCAGAGAGAAGGACATCTCCTTCCCTGCCGTGTCGGCGGCTTCGATCTCTTGCTTACCGGCAGGCAGCAGCATCAGCACCACGCCGGCCAGAGCCACCAGCACCGCGAAGCGGTATTTATTCAGTATATCTTTCAGCTTTTCCATCATTCGTCTGCCTCACGCCAATACTGGTGCGCGTCGTCGATGGCCAGTTCCGTGCTGAGCCACGCGGACAGCGCCTCGTTCTTGGGAATATCCAGCGTCACGGCGCTGGGCCAGGGCACGCCATCGCGGTCCTCCATCTCTACCCGCGGGGTACATGTGATGCCCAGGTCATCTCCCTTGCTGGCAATATATGCGGCGGTCTTGTCCGCTATGAGCGCGGCGAATTCCGCGTCGCCGGATCGGCGATATTCCTCTGTCAGCGCCTGGATCTGCTGGCGATAGTCCTCATAGCGGAGGGCCAGCTCAGTCAGGTCCAGGCCCAGCAGCGGCCGGACGATGACCAGCAGCAGTGCCATGCCGCCCACGGTGTGGGCCACCGCCTTCATACGCCCACGGGGCAGCAGGGCGTAGAGTATCCCAACGATCATGCCCGCCGCGATGACACCGAGAAGCCAGGTACGCAGGGTTTCCGCGATCATGTACTCACCACCGATACAGAAGAGATTATGGAGATCAGCAGGGCCAGCGCACAGCTGCCGGTCATGCCCAGCATCAGGCCGAAGGCGGAGCCCAGCGCGCCGATCAGGTCCGCCAGGGGCTCCTGGGTCACGGTGCCCGCCAGAAACGCCGCCAGCTTATACAGCAGGTACTGCACGGCCATGGTGATAAAGGGCGTCAGGCAGATGGCCAGCACTGCCAGCAGGCCGAATACGCCGATGGCGCCCTTCAGCATCCCGGCACCGGCCAGCACCGTGCCGGCGGCATCGGAGATGATGGAGCCCACCACCGGCACCGCTGTGGCGATGGCGGTGCGCGTCAACTGGGTAGACAGGGCGTCCGCCGCGGAGGTAGCCGCACCGGTCACCGACAGGAAGCCGGTAAAGACCAGCATCAGGGCCGTCAGTGCCCAGGCGACGCACTTGCGAAGGCCCTGACCGATCTTTTGCAGACTATGGCCGGGAACCACGGCGTCCGCGGCGGCAGCAGCAATGCAGGCGTACAGCAGCGGCAGCAGTACCTGACGGATAAGGCTGATGAGCAGATCGGTGAAGAACACCGTGGCCACCTGCCTGGCACCGGCGGTGATATAGCCGCCGCCGGCGGCCACGGCGGCGGACAGGGTGGGCAGCAGTGCCTTGGAGAACACCTCCAGCTGGGACATGGTCTCCACACCCAGACCCATCATCCGGCGGAAGTCGCCCGCCGCCACAAGGGTGATGGCCAGCGCTCCCGCCACGGAGACATAGCGGGGAACGCAGGGACTGTCCGCCGCCGCAAGGCAGCTCTCCGCCAGACTGCACAGCAGCACCACGCCCAGCAGCAGGGCCGCACCGGAGGCCTGGGTCTCCAGCGCTGTGCGGACATAGGCGCAGGCGCTGTGCCACAGATCGCCCAAACCCTGCCACAGTGTCTCGTGGGAGGCGGAGGTGTCCATTTCCGGCAGGATATCCGCCGCCTCCGGCGGGACGGCGTCCTTCACGGAGTCGGGCAGTTCGGCAGCCCAGGCACAGTCCAGACACAGAAGAAGCAGTGTCAGACAGAACAGGACTTTTTTCATAGCAGTGACTCCAACAGGCCCCAGACGGCGCGGAACAGCGGCAGGGACACCACGATGGCCGCCACGGCACCGGCAGTCTCCAGCACGGAAGCGAGGGCGCCCTCGCCGGCATCCCGGCACAGGTCGGAGCCTGTCCGGCAGATCAGGGCGATGCAGACCGTTTTCAGCAGCGGCTGAAACAGCTGCTCCGGCAGCTGACCCCAGGCCGAGGCCTCTTCCCAGAAATCCCGGAGCTGACCCAGCGGCTCCAGCAGCAGGGCGACCGCCACGCCGCAGACAGCCAGGACAAGCAGCAGCGCCAGCTCTCCCCCGCCGCGGCGCAGCAGCACCGCCAGCAGGGCCCCCAGCAGGCACAGCGCCGCCAATCGCAGTACCGTATCCATGCGTCACAGGGAGAACAGGGTCTTTACCAGGTCGAACAGGTCACTGATCTGCTGCACCAGCATCATCAGCACCACGACCAGGCCCGCCAGCGTGGTCATCATGGCCTGCTCCTCCCGGCCGCTTCGCACCAGCAGCAAATTCAGCACCGCCACCAGGATACCGATGGCCGCTATTTTGAAAATCAGGTCAACATCCATTGTCTGTCCCTCACAGAAGTAAAATGATCATCAGTCCTGCACCGCACAGCGTGGCCGTGGTGGTCACGCTGCGGCTGTGCCGATCCGCCTCGCGGCGCTTTTCGTAGAGCTGCTCAGCCTCCGCCCGGGCGCGGGCGATGGTGCTCTCCAGGCGCTGGGCATCGCCACTCCAGGAAATGCGGCAAAGCAGGTCACGGAGTTCTGCGTCTGAAAGCTGGTGAAAGGTATTCTCCCAAGCAAGCTGTAAAGTCATATCGCTTTGAACTTTGTCCCGTATCTGACAGAACCAGACGCCGCAGTGCTCCCGGGTCTGCAGCATCTCCAACAGCGGCAGGACCGGCGTGCGCTGCCAGCGGATGGCACTCTCCATCTCCCCCAGGGCGGCGGCAAAGGACCACAGCAGGTCGCGGCACCGGCGCTGGCGTGCATAATAGCGCCGCAGGGCCAGAATAGCAGCGCTCAGTACCAGCACCGCACCGGCCGCCGCGGTCACAGGGCCTCCGTGCGGTACTGCCGCCGACCCTCTGCCGTGCTGATGGTGATGAGACGACGGAAGACGCCGGCCTCCGCCAGCTGCCGGAACAGCGGCTTGCGGCGCAGCTCTTCTCCGTCCTCGGCGTGGATCGTGGCCAGCAGCTTAACGCCGCAGTTAGCCGCCGCTGTCATTGCCAGAATATCCGCCGCCTCGGTGATCTCGTCCACGGCGATGACCTGGGGATTGGCGCTCCGCAGCAGCATGGGGATGCCCAGTGCCTTGGGACAGCCGTCCAGCACGTCGGTATGACAGCCTACGTCCAACTGCGGTACACCTCGGTACATCCCGGCCAACTCACCGCGCTCGTCCACCACGCCTACCCGCAGAGGACAGCGATCCTCTGTGCCGTTGGACAGTGTGGCGATCATGTCGCGCAGGAGCGTGGTCTTGCCGCCACCGGGCGGCGCTGCGATCAGCGTACTGTCAAAGCCGCCTGCTGACCATTCCGGGACCTCCTGCCACAACCCACGGACCTGGCGGCTGATCCGTACCACGGCGGAGGAGATATCCCGCAGGGCTGTACCGCCGTCCCCCCTGACCGCTACGGTGCCGCACAGGCCGATACGGAAGCCGCCCCGGCCGATAAGATAGCCCTTGCCCATCGTCTCCGCCGCCGCGTAGCGGGAATAGCCCGTTACCGCGTCGCACAGCTGTTCCAAGTCCGCCTGAGTAACACTTTGGCGCGGCAGTTCATCGCTGACAAGTAGTTCCCCTTCACATGTTAGTAGTGTCATCGGTCGTCCTGCCCGCAGGCGGAACTCCTCCGCCTGGGCCTTGCGGTGCTCCGGCACACGCCGGGCAGCCTGCTGCCAGCGGCTGGGCAGCAATGCAGCCGCCTGCTCATAGCGTCCGACCGCCTCTCCGATCTCCATGATGACGCCCTCCTTTGTTGGTCTTGACCCCAACGTATGAAAGCTCGTCCCGGAATATGCACAAAAGCCCGCCGGGCAAGGCGGGCTTCTGCTGAAAAGCGCCCCCTGCCTGCGGCAGAGGGCGCTTGATAGACGCTATTGTTATATCTTATGTTATGCCTGCTGCGGCTGCTTCATCTTTTTGGCACGGAAGAAATGAATGACCAGAAATACCAGGAACGCAATACTGATATAGCCAAAGATGGGATAGACAGTGCCGATGATCTCGGCAAACCCCAGCAGGCTCGCCGCCCAGGCCAGCACGGAAACTGCCAGCAGCACCGGGTTTTTGTGGGTACGGACAAAGGCGGACTTCTGCTCCACATAGGCACTCATGCCCACCAGACTGGCCAGAGCGTTGCAGAACATGGCCACCAGCAGCATAATGCCGTAGATCGTACCCAGCGTACCGTTGAGCCGGGAGGCCAACGCCACCATGGGCAGCTCCGCCTGCACCGCCTCGGGATAGGTACCCAGACTGGTGAGGATACTGCCCGCCACCGCCAACAGCATAACGCCGGAGAGAGCAATACCCACATAGACGTGCTTTTTCTCCCGCACATACTGCCCCACCGGGGACATGATGCCGATACCGCCCAGAATGTTATAGGCCACGAAGGTCAGCGTGGCGATAAACCAGTTGGGCATCAGAGGATTGGTATTGGTATATTGCAGCTGCAAGATGCCCTCCGTGCCAAAGGTGCACCAGGCGCCTACGGCAAAACCAACCGTGGCCAGCACCAAAATGGGGATCATGGCAGAGAAGGCATTGACCATACCGCTGACGCCAAGAAGCGCCACCAGGAACACCGCCAGCATGAACACGGCGCTGCCCAGCCAAGTGGGCACACGAAACAGCTGGGTCAGCATGGCGCCCACACCGGCGGACATACTCACCACCACAAAGAAGAGGAACAGCGCCCCAATGACACCGGTGGCGGCACGGAGCCACTTAACGTCCCACGGTACCAGCAGCTTGTCCATTTCGGCGCATTTCGTCATCTGCGTCAGCCGGACGAACAGAATGCCGATGACCGTAAACAGCAGCGCCGCCAGGACAAAGCCCACATAGCCCCAGTTGCCGAAGGCGCCAAAGAACTGCCACAGCTCCTGGCCGGAAATAAACCCCGCGCCCAAAAAACAGCCGACGTAGGTAAACGCCAGCGAAAAGGTCTTGATCTGCTTCATACCACACCTCATGTCGAATTTGCTCTACCAATATAGCTTATTTCCCCCGCCGCGTCAACCCCCGCCGACCCTGCGGGAAAATTGGATAGGCTATGAAAAATTTTTTCACTGAATGCTTCGGCTTTTCGTTGACGATGGGCGCAATATGTTGTATACTATTACCGGAAATTGTGCCCGTTTTGGCAGAGATATTGCTTTAAACGGCAAAAGAAATCGTACAGGAGGAGCGTATATGATAAACACGATCGACGGCATCATCGCGGCGGCCAAAGGCGGAAAGACCGGCGTTATCGCCGTGGCGGCGGCCCACGACCAGCCTGTTATCGAGGCTGTGGTCGAGGCCCGCAGGGAGGGTATTGCCACGCCCATTCTTGTGGGACATGAGGAAGAGATCAAGGCGATGCTGACCGGCCTGGGTGAAGCCCCTGCCGACTACGAGATCATCGCCGGCGATACCGACCAGGACTGCGCGGCCAAGGCCGTGGCCCTGTGTGCCGAGGGAAAAGCCAACTTCCTGATGAAGGGTATCCTGGGCACTGCCGATCTGATGCGCGCGGTGTTTAACAAGGAGCACGGCCTGCGTACCGATCATCTTACCACCCACTGTATGCTGTATGAGATCCCCGCTCTGGGCCGTATGCTGGTGCTGACCGACGGCGGCGTCAACACCTTCCCCGATCTGGAGAAGAAGGCAGATATTCTGGAGAACGCAGCCATGGTCCTGCAGGCGCTGGGCTATGAGCACATCAACGCCTCCTGCGTGTGCGGCGCAGAGCAGGTAAATCCCAAGGTACAGTCCACCGTGGATGCCGACGCGCTGGCCCACATGACTGACCGCTGGGCCAAGTACAATATGGACGTGTGCGGCCCCGTAGCGCTGGATCTGGCCGTCAGCGAAGAGGCATGCCATCACAAGCACTATATCGCCCCCGGTGCCGGCAAGGCGGATATCCTGCTGGTCCCCAACTATGAGGTAGGCAACGGCATCGGCAAAGCCGCCAATCTGTTCGGCAACGCCAAGAACGCCGGTATCATTCTGGGCGCCAAGGTGCCCATCGTGTTGGTGAGCCGCGCTGACAGCGCGTATTCTAAGCTTGCCTCCATCGCACTGGGCAGTGTGTTGTCCAGTCGGATGAAGCTTGCGTAAAGTCGTATTGCACAAGAATTTGTTTCGTCTGACTACATTTTTTACAAAATTATCTTGTCAGATTGACAATTGCTTGACAATTTGCACGGTAAAGCCTATCATGGAGATGGTTCATCTGCCGCGCCGCGGCATGGACATAGTACAATAACGTAAAAGAGGAGATTATGTTATGGTCAATCAGGAATACTACAATCTGGGTACGGCGCCCTCTGTGATCCGCCAGCTGTTCGCCTACGGTCTGGAGCAGGCCGCCAAGGTCGGCGCGGACAAGGTGTATGACTATTCTCTGGGCAATCCCAGCATTCCCGCCCCCAAGAAGGTCAACGAGTCCATCAAGAAGCTCGTGGACGAGATGGATTCCATCAAGCTGCACGGCTATTCCATGGCTGCCGGCTTCGATACCGCCCGCGCCGCCGTGGCCAAGGATCTGGCCGAGCGCTTCGGCCTGGATGTGAAAGCCAGCGAGCTGTTCTTCACCTGCGGCGCTGCTCCCGCGCTGATCTCCATCATCAAGGCCCTGATCGTGGACGCCGACAGCGAGATCATGGCAGTGGCACCCTTCTTCCCCGAGTATCGCCCCTTTGTCAACGCCAACGGCGGCAAGCTGGTGGTGGTTCCCGCCGACACCAAGGCATTCCAGATCCATTTGGACGAGGTGGAAAAGCGCATCACGAAGAACACCCAGGGTATTATCATCAACTCCCCCAATAATCCCTCCGGCGTTGTGTATACCGAGGAGACCCTGAAGGGTCTGGCTGCCCTGCTGGAGCGCAAGAGCAAGGAATACGGCCATCCCATCTACATCATTGCCGATGAGCCCTACCGTGAGCTGGTCTACGGCGGCGTGAAGGTCCCCTTCATCCCCTGCCTGTACAAGAACACCATCGTATGCTACTCCTATTCCAAGTCCCTGTCTCTGCCCGGCGAGCGTATCGGCTATGTGTACGTCCCCGGCTTCGCCGAGGATGCCGACGCGGTGTACGCCGCTATCTCCGGTGCCGCCCGTATCATGGGCCACGTCTGCCCGCCCACGCTGATGCAGAAGGTCATCGAGTACTGCGCCGAGGAGCGCCCCGATCTGGTGGCTTACGACGAGAACCGCAACCTGCTGTACAGCAGCCTGCGTGAGATGGGCTATGAGTGCGCCAAGCCCGACGGCGCGTTCTACCTGTTCGTCAAGGCCCCCAACGGCGATGCCAACGCTTTCTCCGAGAAGGCCAAGCTGGAGCACAACCTGCTGGTAGTGCCCGCGGACGGTTTCGGCTGCCCCGGCTATTTCCGCATCTGCTACTGCGTCAGCCACGACATGATCCAGCGCAGCCTCCCTGTTTTCAGGGAACTGATTGCTGAGTAATGCGAAAGGCAATGTCATTAACTTAATGCCGCACTTTCTC
>OLNW01000255.1_pt1 | contig 68833 bp, 58 predicted proteins | sample 1672121 | NCBI WGS metagenome assembly OLNW01 (sample SAMEA3136648, study PRJEB25190) | human gut metagenome
TAACAGATGAAAATTGCTGTAACTGGAAAAGGCGGAGTAGGGAAAACTACGATATCTGCAGTATTAGCACGGCTGTATGCAGAAGAAGGGAAAAAAGTATTTGCTGTAGATGTGGATCCAGATGCAAATCTTGGACTTGCACTGGGTTTTTCAGAGGAAGAACTGGAGAGTATTACGCCTATCAGTAAAATGAGAAGGTTGATTGAGGAGAGAACAGGTGCAGATAAAAGTAATACTTTTTATAAAGTCAATCCAAAAGTGGATGATATTCCTGAAATTTACGGAAAAGAAAATAATGGTGTTCGACTTCTGTTTTTGGCGTTGAAAGCAGGTTTATACATGAAATGAAGATAGAGAGGTAAGATACAAGAAATCAGTAAATATTTTATCGATTGATCCGGGACTTCATAGTCTGATGAACTGTTATGATTCCGAGAGAAATGCGGTATCCCGTCAGATTTCAGATACTCTGGTAACTTAGTTGCCGAGTAGTTCACAGTGGTGAAAAGAGCATGATTTGGGTTTAATTTGTTCTTGACAACAGGTCGTATTTGCGGTATAGTTCTCTACACTTTGAAAAAAAGGAGCGAAAATTATGACATTTTATCAAGAGCTTCAGTTAAGTTCAACAGGCTCAAAACAATTAATCAAAAACACGAAAGATCCAAAAGAGAGACGCAGGCATATTCTGATTTATAATTTTAAAGTTTATCTGGTTATGGCATTTTGTGTTGCAGTGGTATCTTTGTACAGTAAACTAATTGGGAGTGAAAACAGTGTCGTAGGTGTTACGGTATTGTTGGCGGTTCTTGTTCTTCGACAAGCAGATTTTGGGATTAAAACGACGCATGGGCTGTTTTCAATCGCAGGAATTTTTGGGCTTTTGATGATAGCACCAAGGATTGCCAATATGTTGTCTCCATTGCCGGCTTTTTTAGTAAATGTAATTGCAATTCTTCTTCTGATGATTTTAGGTTGCCACAATGTAATTATGTACAATCATTCTACTTTTGTATTAGGATATCTGCTTTTGCTTGGATATGATGTGACAGGAGCAGAATACATAAAAAGAGTAGAGGGACTTGCAGTGGGAATGATTCTTTGTATGGTTATCTTTTATAAAAACCAGAAGAATCGTCCATATCGAAGAACGTTTCTGGATCTCTTTCGAGAATTTGACTTACAGTCAGCAAGAGGCAGATGGTATCTGAAGCTGACTTTGATTGTTTCTACTGCAATGCTGGGTATGAATCTTTTAGGATTGCCAAGAGCAATGTGGGCAGGGATTGCCTGCATGTCTGTATGCCTTCCTTTTACGGAAGACTGTGTTGCCAGAGCAGGAAAAAGATGGCAGTTTAATATCGTTGGGTGCGTATTTTTTACTGTGCTGTATCTGATTCTTCCAGAATCCATGTATCCCTATATTGGCATGATTGGCGGAATCGGAGTGGGATATTCAGCAGGATATGCATGGCAGACCGTATTTAATACATTTGGAGCACTATCGATTGCCTCTGGTTTATTTGGAATGCCGGCAGCGGTGGCACTTCGTATTGGAGCAAATGTATTTGGCGCACTTTATACAGTGCTTTGTAATAAAATAATTGATAAATTAGCAGCAGTTTTTTCTATAAAAAAAGATGCAGTAGCTTAATGTTACAGAGAGAAAAAATAAAATCCGAGAGCTAAAGTGATAGAATGGCTCTCGGATTTTTTGAATATAGCTGGAAATCTGATATAATTTTGATTAGTTAGAAAGATTGTAATAACCAGCATAAATTCCGTTTTTCTCAAGCAGACTTTCATGTGTTCCACGTTCTGCAATTCCATTTTCTGTGAGAACAATAATTTCGTCTGCATTTTTGATAGTAGACAAGCGGTGGGCAATAGTAATGGTCGTGCGATCTTTCGAGAGTTCTTCGAGACTGCGCTGAATCCAGCGTTCACTTTCATTATCCAAAGCACTCGTAGCCTCATCAAGAATCAGAATTGGAGGATTCTTTAAGAATACACGTGCAATAGAGATGCGCTGTTTCTGACCACCGGAAAGTCTTGCACCACGTTCGCCGACAAAGGTATCATACTGTTCTGGCAGTTCCATGATAAAATCATGAATATTAGCGCATTTTGCAGCCATTATGATTTCTTCTTCTGAGGCATCCGGCTTTCCGTAAGCAATATTTTCACGAATGGTTCCGGAGAAAAGATAAACATCCTGCTGAACAACACCAATCTGACTTCGCAGACTCTTTAAGGTAAGAGAGCGGACATCCTGTCCATCTATTGTGATTTGACCGCCTGTTACATCATAAAAACGGGGAAGCAGAGAACAGATAGTTGTTTTTCCTGCGCCAGAGGGACCGACCAGTGCGACAGATTTTCCGGCAGGGATATCAATAGATACATGAGAAAGTACGGTTGCTTCATCATCGTTATAGTGGAACGTCACATCTTTGTAGCAGACATGTCCCTTTACATTTGTAAGTTCTACTGCGTCTGGTTTATCCTGAATTTCCGGAACAGTTTCCATGACGTCAAGAAAACGGCGGAAACCAGAGAATCCTTTTTGCATCATTTCCATCAATTCTACCAAGATCTGGATTGGACTGATGAAAATTCCGATATACAGGGCATACATGGCAAGGTCAGCAGGAGACATTTCATGATTGGCAATCAGATAACCTCCATAGATTAAGGTGATAAGGTACATCATACCCTGGAAGAACAGATTGGAACTCATAAATTCCCCCATGCACTTGTAGTTATTGTCTTTGGAAACAAGAAAGGCGTGATTGCTTTTTCTGAATTTTTCTTTTTCAATCTCTTCATTTGTGAAAGACTGTACCACTCGGATTCCGGATAAAGTATCCTGCAGGCTTGCATTCACATCACCGATTTTTCTTCTGTTTTCCATAAAGGTTTGCTGCATTTTATGATTCTGATGAAAAGAGAAGAGAAACATTACAATTACAAGCAGAATCAAAGGCAGAGCAAGTTTTTTATTAATAAAAAAGAGAAAAATAAAAGCTCCGATAATTTTGACTAGTGAAATAAAAAGATTTTCAGGTCCATGGTGTGCAAATTCAGAGATGTCGAACAGGTCACTGACCAGTTTACTCATCATCTGACCGGAATTATTTTGACTGTAATAAGAAAAAGATAATTCTTCGTAATGGTCGAAGAGTTGTTGACGCATATCCCGTTCCATGTTAGCTCCCATCATGTGTCCCTGATAACTGACATAATATTTGCAAAAACTTTGAATTATGTACATTAAAAGTAATCCGATGCCAAGCCATGGAAGAGCATGAAGAATGATGCTTTTATCCTGCGTGAAGAGTGTTTTGGTTGCACTCCGCAGAATCTGTGGATAGGAGAGGTCTACCAGACTAATGATAGTTGCACAGAGAAGGTCAATAAAAAAGACCGTTTTATATGGACAATAGTAGTGAATGAATTTCTTTAGTGTATTCATCTGTATTCTGCGCAGGAAACCCCACCCGACGAAGAAATATTTTTCGTAGTCGGGCGTGGGAGGAATGCGCACTCCTTTCTCTTTACGTAAAATCTGATTTGAAATATCCACCAGCATATTTGTGGATGCTAAGTTTTTTGATAGCAACAGATTTTTTCTGTGGCAGCAGGATTGCTCTTGCCCCATTGCAGTGACATCCGGATGTCTCGAATTGTTGCCTGTTAAACACAACAATATCGTGAGGCTGAATCGAATGATGTTGTTTCCTTATTGTTCTTCTGCCAGCGGATACTTTCTGTTGTCTGTATTGATGTAGATTCTCGGAATCTTTCTTATGATTACGGTCGATTCTGCCATTGAACAGTTCCTGACCGCTTCTCTTCTTACCGTCACGACTGTCGATGTACTTCGCATCGTAGAATTTCTCCAGACACCGATTGTTTCTACGTTTCTTCTTATAGCATATTGGTCTTGAACGATGTTTCGGATGAAACTGTCCCATTACAAAAGCATCATTGACGTGCGATTTGGTGATATCAAAAGCCCTGCGCTGTTCCTTTGTCTTGGCTCCATACGTGATATGGATCTTGATATTTGAAAACTTAGATTTTACCTCGTTGTACATCTTCCATCGCACGGCGGTCATGAATGTTGCACCTTTGAACGACGCAATCTTTGGTTTCCAGTTGTACAGCCTACCACCTGGCTTATGATTTGCAGGAGTATGACATCCATCGCATACGGTAGCGAGGTTGGACATACGATTTGTGCCACCTCGACTTCGGTATATTATGTGATGCACGTGCAGAATTGCACTGTCTGCTATTGTTCTTCTACAGCACTGACACGTATACTTATCACGTGCAAACACTGCTTCACGGAGCGTTGCAATACCATATCTCTCTCCATGTTGATAATCCGTTCCCTGTGGCAGTGGTCTATTTTTTTCCAGTGCCTTCAATACCTGTGTATCAAAATTTCCCATTTCCAATGTAATGTTGGTAATCGGCATTGCATTGCAGATGCGTGAAATCGTCTGGATATGGATATCTTTCTTATGCTCCAGAGACGGTGCAATCCATCCGTCACTACGTTTTCTGTTATTGAATCGTGACTGGCGGTATCTCTTTCTACCACGTCTCTGTCTGCGATACATTCTGCACGCATCGTGTTTCTGCTTCTCATCTGTTAACGTATCAATCTGCACGCCAAGATATTCGTGCTTCTCCGATTTTACAGACGTTCCAATATGGAGATACCCGGTATCCATGCAAAGTTCTACTGGCTGAACATCACCCGTCTCTCTTTCTGTCAGCTGAATCGTAAATGGATTGTGTCCATATACCGTTGCCTTCTTTGACTTGAGCAGCTTACGTGCCCGATATTCGCTTGTTGGCATCAATTGCATACCTGTCTTGCTCATAACCGCAACTGACATAAGCTGCCCTCCTTACATGAAATATTTCCGGCAGAACCGGATGGCTTACGCCTTCTGTGCCAGCCACTTTGAAAACTCAAAGCAACTCGCACAGATTCTCTATCCTTTCGGCACTGGCAAGCCAATACCTAATCAGAGTCGGTTGTCCTCATCGCCAATGTTATCCGGTAGTTTAACGCATGCCACACTTCTCCTACCCTCAGAGATGTTTAATTGCATGCCGCAGAGTCTGGGACTTGAGGAGCATCCACAGAGTGCCTATTTTACCGGTAACGTAGTGTGCTGGAAGTGTTCCTGGCTGTATGAAACAGTCGACTGGCTCCGCTGCACACTGAGGCTAATCAATCTGACCTTACGGTCAACGCCTTCGATAAATTAGAATGTGACTTATAAAAACATATCTGTTTTCACAAGCCCCGTCCGAGATTTATCTCGGGCGTGGGTTATTGACGGTAAGTTCCTTTCATTAAAATTTAGTTTTGAATTTCTGCAAGTGTTTTTTTAAACTGAAAAGAAAATAATACAGAGGTAAAGAGCACTGCGATGATATCTGCAATCGGTTCTGCCATATAAACACCGATAACTGGATTGGATACAAGGTGCGGAATCAGGTAAATCAGCGGAATTAGTAATACAAATTTTCGAACAACCGCAACGATAATAGAATTTACAGCTTTACCAAGAGAAGTAAAAGTCATCTGGCAGGCAATCTGAATTCCAAATAAAAACAGACCGCCAAGATAAATTTTCAGCATAGGCGCAGTAAAGTTGACAAGGTCTGCGTCGGAGGTGAAAATACCTACAAATACTTTTGGAATCAGTTGTACGGTCATCCAGAGTGCGATGGAATACGTCAGGCAGGTCGTTAAAAGAATACGAAATGTCTTCTTTACGCGTTCTGCATTTTTAGCACCGTAATTATAGCTGGAAATTGGCTGTGCACCTTGTGCAATTCCCTGTAAAGGAAGCATGGCAAACTGCATAACACTGGTTAAAATGGTCATAGCTCCAACTGCAATATCCCCACCGTAGCGGAGAAGTGAAGAATTAAAGCAAACTGCTACAATACTTTCACTTGCCTGCATGATAAAAGCAGCGAGTCCAAGTGCAATACAGGGAAGAATAATAGTTGCTTTTAAAGGCAGATAGTCCTTTCGAATGTGAATCTGTGTTTTTTTACCGCAAAGAAAGAGTACGACCCAGATAGTAGAAACAGCCTGTGAAAGAACGGTTGCAAGTGCAGCACCTTTTACACCCATATGAAAAGCAAAAATAAAAACCGGGTCTAAAGTAATGTTGCAGATCGCACCAATCAGGACAGAAATCATAGAAACAGAAGTAAATCCCTGTGCCGTAATAAATGCATTCATTCCGAGCGTCAACTGGACAAAAAGTGTACCGAAAGCATAGATATGCAGATAGTCGACTGCATATTGGATGGTATTTTCACTGGCACCAAAAGCCAGCAACAGATTCTTGCCCCAGCGAAGTAAAATAATCGTTAAAATAATAGAAATGATAATCTGAAGTATAAAACAGTTACTTAAAGTCTTTTCGGCAGAGTCATGTTCCTGTTTTCCCATAAAAATAGAAGCGCGTGGTGCACCGCCGGAGCTGACCAGTGCCGCAAATGCAGATACAATCATAATAACCGGCATACAGACACCGACTCCTGTAAGTGCCAGACTTCCGCTCTTGGGAATATGACCGATGTAAATTCGGTCTACAATGTTGTAAAGCATGTTAATCAGTTGGGCGATTACCGTTGGAACAGACAGTTTAAGAAGGAGCCTTCCGATTGGCTCGGTGCCTAGAAAATCTTTATTTGTTTGCATAAAAATAAGAGTCTCCTTTTTTGATGTTTTCTGGTGCTTGTGCTTTTTAATGATAGTACATAGGTGAAATAAAATCAAGTTTGACATGAAAAAATGAAGCAGTTAGAATAGAAGAAAAATAGAATTTAGATAAAATGAAAGTTGTTTTCAAATTATGTTGACAAAAGAAGTTTTTGTGATAAAATGAAAATGATTTCCAAATTGGAGGGAAAGTTAAAATGTCAAAAGCACCATATAAAACAAAACAAATGGCTGAGTTACTTACATTTTTGGAATCTGTACAAGGAAAACATGTTACTGTAAATGAGATTTGTGACTATTTTAAGGAAAAAGGAATATCGGTTGGAACGACAACGGTATATCGTCATTTGGAAAAAATGGTAAAAGAGGGAGTGGTCGCAAAGTATGTTGTAGACGGAACCAGCAGTGCATGTTTTGAGTATACAGGAAATTGTCAAACAGTAGAAAAAGAATGTTCTTATCATTGTAAATGCGAAAAATGTGGGAAATTGATTCATTTACATTGTGATGAGGTTGAAAGCTTAAAAAAACATATGATGGAACATCATAGTTTTGAAATGGACTCATTGCGTACTGTTTTCTATGGAATTTGTAATGAGTGTAGAAATAATAAAGAATAGTATTTTGTGTTCAGAAAGGAGAAGAAAATGATTGCAATGTTTATAAGTGTTATAAATTAGTGGCGAAAACCCATAGGCTTGCCTGTGGGATGAAAGCCACATATTTTTTACTTGGCTTTTACATAGAATAGATATATAATATATGTATAGATAAAAAGGAGATTAAGTGCATGGGCAGACCGAAATCAAACAATGTACAAATTAACATTTCAATTCCTATGGAGTGGAAAAAAGAATTGGAAAATATTGCTCGTATCTATTCTGTTGAGGAAGGGAAAACAATTACATTCCTTGATTTAATGCGTCGAGGAATTCAGGAAAAGTATCAGTTAGGAGAACAGAATGATGAGCAGGAAACCCTATCATAGTGCTTCGCATTGCAAGTATCTGATACAGTATCATATTATCTGGTGTCCAAAATTTCGTTTCTCTGTATTACATGGGAAAGCAGATATTACTCTCAAACAGATACTACAAAAAATATGCGAGGATTACGGATATAAAATGAAAGCACTTGAAGTAATGTCGGACCATATCCATATTTTTGTAGATGTGCCACAAACAGTCGCTCCCTGCGATGTGGTTAGAACACTCAAAAGTAAAAGTGCGATTGAATTATTTAAGGTATATCCAACACTGAAACGGTTTTATGCAAGATGTGGTGTTTTATGGTCGAGGGGATATTTCATATCTACAGTGGGACAGATAAGTGAAGCAACCGTAATGCAGTATATAGAGGAACAGAAAAGTCATGAATGAGAAGGAATATAAGAAAAGCCTAAGACAATTTCATAAACAGTCTGACAGACATATCCTGGTCGTAGAAACCGATATGTCTTTTTCTGATATACAAAAGGTGGTAGCTCTTTCTGATAAGATTCGAAAAGCAGGAAATGAACTGGTTGGTCTTATGAGAAAGAATTACGACCAGCTTATCCGTACGAAAAGGTATCGGAAGGTACGGAAACTTTATGGTGCTACAGAAGAGAAAAAGAAACGAAAAGTACTTGCCAGTCAGCTGAATGAAATGCAAAAGCAATATCATGTTACATGGGATGATTGTAGAACATCTATGATACCAATCGGTAAAAAATATGGGCTTGATGCTGTATTTGCACTTACAAAAGCCGAAGATGTTTGGAGAGGGATAGAAAAATGTTTATATGCAAATGGCAAGACACTCCATTTTTCTAAATATGGAGTGTTGCCCTGTATTCGAGCCAAACAAATGAATCGTGGGATTCCAATTTCTGTGAAAGAGAATCAATTGCAATTTAAATTTGGTAAATCTACGTTTGGAATACAACGGAAAGATAGATTTCAATCGGATGAAATTCACGCTGTTTTGGATTACCTTGCTGAACCTGAAATAATCGATAAGAAAGCAATCCAGACATTTGTAGAGAAAGCGTATTGTATCAATACTTACAGACCCTGCTATGCCACGCTTGTACCAAAGTTGATTCGTGGGAAATACAGAGTGTATTTGCACTTAACGATTGAGGGGAAAGCAAAACCGAAATATGACAGATTTGGGAAGCCAAGGCATAAATTTGGAAAAGGTATCATTGGTGTGGATATTGGAACGCAGACCGTTGCTTATACATCGGATACGGAGGTTGGTCTTAAAAACTTATCCGAAAGAGGGAACAGTATTCAAAAATCCGAGCGATTAGAAAGACTTTATTATCGTGCAATGGATAGAAGCAGACGAGCGACCAATCCACAGAATTATAATGAGGATGGTACGATTAAAAAAGGTCGAAAGATTTGGAACTACTCGAATCATTATAAAAGACTGCAAGCGAAACACGCAGAATTATGCCGTATTAATGCAAGAAACAGACAGCTTGCGATAAAGGAAGATGCCAACTCTCTAAGAAGTCTTGGAGATGTGTTGATTACAGAGCCTAAAAATGCCAGTAAACTTATGAAACGAGCGAAAGAGACTACGAAAAACAAGAAAGGTAAGTTTAACAAGAAAAAGCGTTTCGGTAAATCAGTAAAGAATCGATGCCCTGGTGGATTTCAAACGACAATAGAAAAGAAATTTGAAGTGTCTGGTGGCAGATATATAGAAGTGCCGAGCAATTATAGAGCAAGTCAATATGACCATACCGCAGATGCTTATGTCAAAAAGAAGTTGTCGGATAGAATGTATCATTTAGCGGATGGAACATTGGTACAGCGAGACTGGTATTCCTCATTTTTACTATACTGTTACGATGATAAAATAGAAGAGATAAATAAAACAAAATGTAGAGCAGAATTTGAAAAACATTACAAGAGGGAAAAAGCCTTAATTGAATGGATTCAGGCGAATCAGATTAAAATTTTAAATAGCGGAATAAAAACAGCATAAATGAAATACGTTAGGGAGATTGACGATACTTCCTTATCAAAAGATAGAAATTTGCCGTCAATGTGGTCGTAGGACTGCTTGGCAATAAAAGTCTTTACTCAAATAGATTTACACTTGTATTCCAAAGTCTGAGAATGATGTACGATTACAAGCTAAACTTGGTAGTAAGAACCCCACGGGCTTGCCCGTGGGAGTCGTCAGTGCTTTCTTATTTAAAAATGAGAAATGACTCCTTAGAATTTTTGCTTAACTCTAAAATTTTATTTCAAAGCTGTGCATCAATGCTTCTAGGAGCGATTGCTTGCGTTTTGGTAATGCCGATTTCAACAGTACTATTAGCTAAAATGAGTAAAATAAAAAATATAGAAAAAGGTGAAAATGAGATATGACACAATTAAAAAAAAGAAAAGCCTATTATCATCTTCCGGGTTTGTTTGAATTCTATGAACTTTATCGCTTGTTTTTACCTCTGTTTCGGAAACATAGAGAATATTTTTATGACTGGTGTGAAATTGGTTCCATTTATGGAGCACCGTGGGACTGCCTCTGGGGTGGCGGTCGTGTGGAATGTGGAGACAGCAGACCACAGGAAGTTTTAGAACTTATGCAGGAATATGGAATTTCAGCACGGTTGACTTTTAGTAATTCTTTATTAAAAGAAGAACATCTTTCGGATAAAAGATGTAATGCGCTGTGTGCATTGTTTAATAAGGGAAAAGAAAAACAAAATGGCATAATTATCCATTCAGATTTGTTATTAGACTACTTGAAAGTAAATTACCCAAATCTGTATTTTGTTTCTTCTACTACGAAAGTTTTAACTGAATTTGAAGAGTTAAGAAAAGAAATTAATCGTGAAGAGTTTGGCTATGTTGTGCCGGACTTTCGTTTAAATAAAGCATTGGATAAATGGAAAACACTTTCAGAAGAACAAAAAGATAAAGTAGAATTTCTCTGTAATGAATGTTGCTGGTTTGGATGCAGGGACAGGAAAATCTGCTATGAAGCAGTCAGTCGAAAAAATCTTGGAAAAAGAGATGCAGAGCATCCTTGTAGTGCGCCAAATGCAGGGGATGGATATCGCTTTTCAAAGGCAATGACCAATCCAGGTTTCATTGGATTAGAAGATATTAGAAATGTCTACATGTCAATGGGATTCTCTAATTTTAAAATAGAAGGACGTGGGCTTGGAAGCGCACTGGTTTTGGAATTTCTGCTTTATTATATGACAAAACCGGAGTATCAGATTCATGTAAGAGAAGCAATTTATCTTGATAATATGCTGGATATTTTTTAAAGATAAATCCTATCCTTGCGAAGCTAATAAAAAGCAGGTATACTCTTAATTAACAGTGATAAAAGACAAAAATAAGATGTCTGAAATAAATCACAAAGTATAAGAATTTAAATGACGGGAGATTGTTTACAATGAATGAAAACAAATTAAGAGAGTATGCCAAGCTGATTGTAAAAATTGGAGCAAATGTACAGAAAGGTCAGCGGGTTCGTCTGCAGGCTGAAGTAGACCAGATTCCGCTTGTAAAAATGGTTACAGAAGAGTGTTATAAGGCTGGTGCAAGTTATGTGGAGTTGTTCTGGTCCTGTGGTGAAGTGAATAAACTGCATTATCAGTATGCAACAGCAGATGTACTTGGAGAGGTTGCAGTATGGGAGGAAGAACGTGCAAAACAGATGACAGAAACTCTGCCGGTTCGTATTTTTATTGATTCTTCAGACCCAGATGAATTATCCGGTATTTCACCGGATTTAATTTCAACTGTAAATCAGATGCGTCAGAAAGTCTTAAAGAAATATCGTGACCAGATTGACGGAAAACATCAATGGCTGATTGTTGCAGCAGCTTCTAAAAAATGGGCGAAAAAAGTATTTCCAAATGAACCGGAAGACGTAGCAGTTGACAAGTTATGGAATGCAATTTTTGACTGCGTTTATTTAAAAGATGGAGAAGATGCAGAGAAAATCTGGCAGGCACATAATGAGCGTATGACAAAGAAAGCGAACTGGTTGAATGAGCAGAACTTTAAATCTCTTCATTATACCAGCAGTAATGGAACCGATTTTACGGTAGAGCTGATTCCTGGTGCAAAATGGGGAAGTGCAGGGGATGTCAATCATTTCAATCAGGCGTTTTTTGTTCCAAATATGCCGACAGAAGAAGTATTTACCAGTCCAATGAAAGGAAAATGTGAGGGACGTCTGGTTTCCACAAAACCACTCAGCCGTTCTGGACAGGTCATTAATCATTTTACCGTTGATTTTAAAGACGGAAGAGTTGTGGAATGTCATGCAGAAGAGGGAGAGGAAGTTCTGAAAAAAATGTTTGCGATGGATGAAGGTGCTTCTATGCTTGGAGAAGTTGCACTTGTTCCGAAAGAATCTCCGATTAATCAGTCTGGTTTGATGTTTTATAATACCTTATTTGATGAAAATGCCTGTTGCCATGTTGCAGCCGGACGTGGATTTTCAGAAGTCATTGAAGGATTTATGGACATGACGGAGGAAGAAATCCATGAAAGAGGCATCAACGATTCAATGATTCACATGGACTTTATGGTAGGGTCAGATGACCTACGCATTGTAGGAATCCGTGAGGATGGAAGTAAAACAGATATTTTTGTAAATGGAACCTGGGCAGAGTGATTGCTTCATACATTGAGAGAAGTTCACAATTAGAGGTGGCATGCCATGATAAATGCACAATAGAGCAGTCAAGAAAATAAAAAACAAATAAATTGTTAGAAAAACAGTCAGGACAAAAAGAAGTTGTTCTGGCTGTTTTTTAGTTTAACCGAATTAAGGAAGTTTCCTGCTTCAATTGCGAGTACCTGCTTAACAAGCTGACTCGACAGGGAAAGGAAAGTAGGATAGAATAGTGGTATTCAGTCCTGGTTTTAATCAAATTAAGTTTAAAATAGGGAAGATTGAAAAATTTTTCAGGAGTAGTAAAAATGAAATCAATATCAATTTATGCGCTTACCCGAAATCAAAAGATAGAGTGTTTGCAAAAATTAGAACGTCATTTATCTGGCAGAAAATATTTTTTAAAAATGCGTGAGTGGGAATTAGACAGTATGAAAGAACTGGTAAAACAGTTGGAATTGCAAATGTCAGATGTGTCTGCGTTGCGTTTTTTTTATTCTTTTCAGATACCAAAGTTGGGTAAGGAGTTTGACCTTCTTCAGATAAAAGAAGAACAGATTGTAAATATTGAATTAAAAAGCGGGGGTGTATCAGAAGATGCAATCAAAAAACAGCTTCTTCAAAATAAGTATTATCTGTCTGTGTTTGGAAAATCTATTTTATCTTATACCTACATCAGCAGTCAGAAACGGCTGGTAAAATTGACGAATCATGACCATATCGTGGATGCAGACTGGGAACAGCTATGCAGTGCCCTGCAAAAGAATAGTGCAGATTATGAGGGCGAGATTGAAGATTTATTTCAGGCGGAATTATATTTGATTTCTCCTTTGACAGAGCCAGTCCGTTTTTTGGAAAAAGAATATTTTTTAACTTCACAGCAAAGAGATATTGAACGACAGATATTGAAACGGGTTCGGGCAGAAAAATCAGGATATTTTATTTTTACAGGACTTCCAGGTACAGGAAAGACGTTATTACTTTATGATATTGCAATGAAACTTTCAGCGAAAAAACAGAGGGTCTGTATGGTTCATTGTGGAGAGTCTGAAGAAAAATGGAAATTATTACATGAGAGGTTACAGCGGATTGATTTTCTTTCAGATAAGCAGTTAAATCATGAATTACAGTTAAAAAATTATAGTGGAATCTTAGTCGATGAAGCACATCTTCTGACATTAGAAAAATTAGAAATTTTATTAGAGTTAAGTGAACATCAACCGGTAATTTTTTCCAGTGATTCAGAAGATATGATTTCTCCGGATGAAATGGACCGAAGTGTCATGGAGAGGATTGAAAATCTACCACAGATTCAGAGCTTTCATCTGACCAACCGGATTCGTACCAATGCAGAATTATCTTCTTTTATTCAAAATATCCTGCATCTGCCGGATAAAAAGGGAACAAGAAATTATCCTCATGTGGATGTGGTCTATGCAAATGAGAAAAAAGAAACAGAAAATTTGCTAAAGGATTATATACGACAGGGCTATGAATATCAAAAAAATAAAGGACAGATAAAAGAGAATAAAGAAACAGAACAGCTTGTCATGGTGTTGGATGATGCTTATTATTATGACGAAAAAGGATATCTTAGAACAAATGTCTGTAAAGAAGAAGGAAAACAGGAAGTAAGAAGTCTTTTTCATCAGTTAAATCAGGCGAAAGAACGATTGACATTAATAATTGAGAAGAACGAAGAAGTATATGAAAAAATGTTAAATTTACTCTAATGATTCGTGAGTGTGAAATTTCTTAAGTTTTGATTGAAATTTTCTATAGCAATAAGCGTAATAGGATGATAAATTTAAACTTAGGAAAGGTGTGAAATATTATATGATGATAGAAAATAAGAAATTCCGTATGGAAGTAAACAAAGAGGGGTATGTATCAAATCTGACCATGAAAGATGACCCATATCAGATGAACTGGATGATTGAGGACAGTTATTTACAGGAAAAAAATTATAAAGATGCAGATAAATTATTTGGTTTTTTTGAACTTATAGCAGATAAAGAGAAGTTTGTAAGTCAGATGAGTGTTCCGGTTTTAAAAGAAACAGAGAAAGGGATTGAAGTTGTCTATGAATTTGAGACTCTTAAAGTAAAACAGTTTTATGATTTAGGAAAAGATGAGGAAGCACTATTTTGGAGCATTGAGCTGGAAAATAAGAGTCGAAAAAGAATGAATATTAAGGAATTTGGTATTTGGATTTCGTTTGCTTATGTGATGTTTCGGGATAAAAATGTGCTGAAAAACATTCATAATTCGGCGGCAGTGTTTCCGTTTATTTCTAAGGACTATACTAAATTAAACATGGTGCGCAGAGATGGAAGCGGAGAAAGTCTTGGATTTTATCAAATAAAAGGACAGACAAAATCAGTAGGAACTTACTGTGATTATTTAAATCTGTTCTTTGAAGATGTTTCTCCGTCTTTGGATGGAATGTTATTTCATAAATTATATCTGGCTGGTGGTTATCCAGAAGGTTTTAAGAATCATGACTGGATTTATGAAAAAGATGGTTTTAACTTAGAAGCAGGAGAAAAGAAAAACTGGCAGTATGTCATGAGCGCAAATCAGGGGGAAGAAGATTTTTATAAAGAAGGACTCAAATGGAGACATCCAAAGGTAGAATATACACCGCTTAATATTATCGGGGAAATGGCAAGAATATCTGTAAAAACTCCGGAAGGTATTTCTATGGTTTCGGCGGATGCTTTTTATAAAGTGCAGGATGAAAGAAAGAAAACAGTTGTAGAAGTCTGTCGAGACAAAAAAAATAAAGAACAGTATCAGCTGATTTTTAAACCGTCTGCAATGGGCGAACATAAAATTGTGCTTCGATTTGATAATGATACCGAAGATTTTGTTGTGCTTAACGTAATGGACAAAATCGAAACGGTTATTGAAGAACGTGTGGAATATATCTGTGATAAATTGTATCATGATGAGACAATTTATCCGCCATTTGCATTTGAACCGATTTCCAATCAGGGAGAATCTCTTGGAAAAGCAAATCTGGTTTTACAAAAAAATCTGCTTGGAAAATTAGATGCCGGTCAGGTTCAGAAAGTAGAAAAATGCGCAGTTAATTATGTACGTCCAAAATGGTTTATCGACGGTGATTTTAGAAAACCGAGAAAGTTATATGGAGATTTTTATCGTTGTATGGACTTTGAATATATCGCACATCTGTTTTATTTGTTATCGGAATTTGAGGATGAAACACTCGTGCTCAATACCGCAGATACCTATCTGGAATGGGCAACGGAAGTATTTGAATTGAGGGTAAATCCAGGACTTCACCAAGAGGAACGAGGAAAAGAAGAATCTCAGATGTTAGGTGTTTATTTTTTATATTTTGAACGTTTGCTGGATAAATTAAAGAAAAAAGGCAGAATGGAGCAATATAATAAAATCAAAGCAATCTGGGAAAGTGTAATGGATAAAATTGATGGTGAAGCCAAAACGTATAAAGCAGCCATCACAGAACATTTTTATGACAATGCCGGTTTTGGACCAACAGCCGGTGCGCTGTGTGAAAGTGGGCGAATCGAAAGTGCAAAACAATATGGAGCACTTTTACTTGCCAATATTGGTTATTCCAATGATTTTAGGGCTCAAAATCCAGACCGCTGGTGGGAGGCACTGACCTATATGATTCATTCTTTATGGGGAGGAATCACGGCTGCTTCTGCTTATAAAGTATTTGAAAAATTAAAAGATACGAGATATCTGGAGGCAAGTTATCGAGCAACGGCAGGAATCCTTTATTGTTATGATACTCATTCGACAGCGACTTCTCCATTAGCAAAAGGAATGGCAGCATCTACTTATGCAGTTGCAGGACCACATATAAATCGACCGGATCTTTCAAGAGACCGCTTTGGTCAGTCTACTTTTTATAGAGATGGGGGAATTTTTGCAAAGTTGTTTGATAATGACAGCCAGACTCCTGACTGGGATATGGGAGAGGAGCTGGTTGCTTATCTGGAGAACTTTGGAGATAAAGCTTTCATTATAAAAAAAGGAACTTCCATTTTGGTTATCAATGGAAGTTTTGAAGAAACGGATACAGAATATAAAATCACAAGTTTTGCACCATATAGCAGGGGATTTTATTTTATTTCAGATGGTGATATAATAGAGCTTGCAAATGAAAAAGGTTTGCAAAAGATTACGCTGAAAAAAGAAAGGGTTTAAAAATAGATGTCCGGTGATATGATTTCCATTTCCATTCCGCCTTTTCCTGATTTTATAGAAGGAAATTATAAAATTATGAGAAAGGGGCAAAGCCATGTAGAACGAAAAAATTTAGGTTTTTTTGATTTAATTGCCGTAAAAAAAGGCACTCTGTTTCTTGCGGAAGGAGAGAAACAGTACGAAGTCAAAGAAAATGAAATGTTTATTTTATTGCCGGACAGACACCATTATTCCTGGAAACCCTGTCAGGAAGATACAGGTTTTTACTGGTTGCATTTTTACACAACAGCGCAGTGGAAACAAGGACCAAAGGCGAGCCGTTTTGTATCAAAGCTTCCGATATCAGGACAACATTATCATCAGTGTTCGTATACTCTGCATTTGCAAAAATATTCGACTATTAAAGAGCCGGAACTGTTGTTTGAATTGTTTCAGAATATACTGGACAGTACGGCAGGGGAACATGATATATGGAAAACAGAAGAATTATTTTTAAGATTTTTAAAGACAATTGAAAATGCAGGGATGCATAAAGACAGACGAACACTGTTGGCAGAACAGATTCAGATTTATCTGGAAAATAATCTGGAACATCCGATTACAAATCAGATTCTGGAACAGCAGTTTCATTTGCACCGGAATTATCTTGCAAAAGCGATGAAAGAAACTTTTGGAAAAACACCACTTGAGGTTTTAGTAGAAATTCGCTTGGAGTATGCAAAGCAGTATTTATTACGGACAGATTATGATATCCGGAAAATTTCAAGGCTGGTTGGATTTGGTTCGGAAATTTATTTTTCAAATTGTTTTAAAAAGCATATGGAAATTTCTCCGAAAAATTATAGAAAAAAATATGAAAAAAATACTTTGGTTTAAAAATGGCAAAGACTGTGTTTATTAAAAAAAGACAGAGTTTTTGCCTTTTTTAACATAATATATAGCAAGAATTCTCCTTTCTCTACAGGTGGGAGATTGTCACGTTTAGAGATAAGGTGTTTTTTGGTTCGCAATAAATTGACAAGAGTACTGGTAAGCGTATAATAGAAAAAGAAATGATTGGAAGAGACAAAAAACGTAGAAAGAAGATGAGAAAAATGGAGAACTCAAGTTTTCAAGAGGCTTTAAAAAATTGTCTTTCCTGTTTAAAGGTAGAAGAGTCTTATCAGCTTGCAAGACGAATGGAAAAAGAAAAAACGAATCCTATCTTGGGCTATCGTACAGCAGGTTCTTTGGCAGAACGAAAAACGGGGGATATGCTCGTTGAAGAAATGAAAAAAGCAGGTCTTGTCGACGTACATAAAGATAAGATTACAGTCGATGCCTGGGAATTTAAAAAGGCAGTGATGCGCTATCAGACTAAGACAGGCGAGAAAAAAGAAATTCAATTGGGGGCATATCAGACTGATTTTAAGACAGATGGATTTGAAAGATTTGACCTGGTTTATCTGAAAAAAGGAACAGCCAAAGATTATGAGAATATAGATGTAAAAGAAAAATTGGTCTTAATTGAAATTAATCAAAGAGAGGAGTGGTGGATTAATTATCCGGTTTATCAGGCACATTTAAAAGGGGCAAAAGCTTTAATTGCCGTGCAAAGTCGCGGATATGCTCAAATTGATGATACGGCTTTGAATGCACAGGATATTGCAGGACCGGCATCAGCTCCCGCTTTTTCTATGTCAAGAGCAGACTTTTTAGAAATTTGGGAATTGATGCAAGAGAGTAAAAATGAAAATAAAAAAGAAAACAGTGTGCCCCATCTTTTGGTGGAATTGGATGCTGAGACAAAAGTAGAGAAAGACCAGTACACTTATAATATTGTTGGAAAGATTCCAGGAAGACGTTCGGATTCCATGATTCTTTTAAGTGCACATTATGATTCTTATTTTGAAGGATTTCAGGACGATAATGCAGCAGTTGCAATGATAATCGGAATTGCAAAGGCATTGATTCAAGGTGGTTATCAGCCAAATCATACCATTGTGGTCTGTGCGCTTGCAGCAGAGGAGTGGGGGATTTCTGATACAAAATATGACTGGTCTACAGGGGCTTACCGTCAGGTTTTTGAGGCAAGAGCGGATTGGCCGGGAAACGTCATTGCGGATTTTAATTTTGAACTTCCGGCACATGCTCACAGTACGAAAGATGCGATACGCTGTACTTATGAGTATGTTGATTTTATTCAAAAGTTTGTGGATAAAGATGCGATGCCAAAAGGGATTTATCCAGATGGAATGACAACGTTATATCCGATAGAAACCTGGTCGGATGATTTTACAATGGCAATTTCAGGAATCCCGTCTTTTGTAAATGATTTCAGCGGCGGACCATTTATGGAAAATTATTATCATTCACAGTATGATAATCAGGACGTGTATGAGGAAGAGATTTATCAGTTTCATCATGAGTTTTATCTTAAGCTTTTGCTGGCGGTTGATGCTTTGGCGTTACCGCCGCTTAATTTCGCAACTGTTTTAACTGCAAGTATGGACAGTCTGGATTTGAATGTGTGTAAACAAACAGGTGCAGAGGGAAGCGTGCTTTTGGAGCAGACAAAAAAAGCAAGAGAAACTGCAATTTGTCTCTATGAAAAGATACAAAGCTGGAATCAGAATTTTGGGGCAGATGGAGACTGGAAAAGGGCAGATGCAATAACAAAAAAACTGCTTGCTATTTTTAAGAAAGCGCAAGATTATTTTGTGCGGTTAGACTGGGATGATGGAGTGATTTTTCCACAGCAGGCAGTACAGAACAATCTGCATGCACTAAAAAAGGCAAAGACTGCATTAAATGCCGGAAATATTGAGAAAACATTAGATGCATTTTACAGCATTGATAATAACTGCTATGCGTTTGAATTTGAAAAAGAAGTGTTCTATCATTTTACAGAATATATTATGAAACAAGAGCCGGAGCGTTTGATGTGGGGCAAAGGAAGAATCCTGCATCATGAAAATCTATATGAACTGGTCGAAAGACTGAAAAATAAAAAAGTAGATAAGGACAGCCTTGAACTGGAACAGAGACAATTAGAGGAAGTATGGGAACGTCAATGTGCATATTACAAAGATGATATTGAGTATCTGATTCGTGCGGTTACAAAATTCTCGGAGATGCTTCAAGAAACAGTTGTACTGTTTGAGAAAAATTAAAATGACCTGGAGGAAAATATGGAAAGCTCAAATTTATATCGAGTGAACAAAGAAGAAGATTTAGAAAAACTGATTCGTCTTTTAACAGTGTGTTTTGCAGAAGATCCGCTGTATCAGGCATTGATTCCAGATAAGGAGACGAGAGAAAGACTGATGCCGGAACTGTTTAGCTGTGATTTGACAGAATTTTTTGAAACCTGTGAAATCTATGCAGACAGCAGCGAATTAAACAGCATTCTTGTTGTCTCGGATGGAACGGAACATGATGCAGCGTTACATAATCTTTTAGTGGATTTTTTTGCGGTCTTAAAGACAGACAGCTATTTAATTAAGGAAGACCCGAGTCTTGTAACACTTTGGAAATTTATTCAGGGAAAGGATTATTTGAATTCAAGCTGGACTTCCCAGCTTCATAGCAATCAGCGGCTTCATGTGATTTATCTTGCGGTTGCACCGAAAGCTCAGCATCATGGACTGGCAGAAAAGCTGATGGATGAAGTGATTGATTATGCATATAAAAATAAATTAATGATTTCACTTGAGACACATAATCCGGCAAATGTGGCGATGTATGAAAAATTTGGCTTTCAATTATATGGAGTCGTGCAAAAAAAAGGCTTTCATTTAAAACAATACTGCATGATAAAACAGGCATAAAAATTCCGAGAGTACATTAGGAAAAAAGGGAGGGCTTTGTAAATGGAAGGTGAGAATAAAAAATATCAGATAGGTACGAAAGAAAATAAGGAGTTTTTAGAAGAGATAAGAAAGAATCTCCTGGAGTTTGGGCGACAGTTTCCTGCACCAGATGGCAGTTCTTACTATCTCGGAGATGATGGAACTCCATGGAAAGACAGAAATCGTGAGACATGGATTACAAGCCGTATGCTGCATGTATACAGCATTGGAACGATGCTTGGTGATAAGGAGAGCAAGGCATTAGCTGAAAGCGCATTAAGAGGCTTAAAAGGAGCGTTAAAGGATACCGAACATGGGGGGTGGTACAGTGGACTTCGTGCCGATGGTGAAATCTTGCCAAATAAACAGTGCTATGCCCATGCATTTGTAATTCTATCTGCATCGTCTGCAATGCTTGCAAAGATTGACGGAGCAGAGGAACTTTTAAAAGAAGCTTTGGAATTATTTGATTTGCGCTTTTGGGATGAAAAAGAGAAACTTTGCGTGGATACCTGGAATACGGAATTTACGGTTTTAGATGATTATCGTGGATTAAATGCAAATATGCATACCGTAGAAGCATTTTTGGCTGTAGCAGATGCACTCTCAGAGGAGAAATACCGTCAGAGAGCCGGAGGGATTATCGAGCATGTGATAAAATGGTTCTCTGAAAATTCTTTTAGAATACCGGAACATTTTACAAAAGACTGGAAAGAAGATTTGGAGTGTAATAAAGAACAGCCGGCAGACCAGTTTAAACCTTATGGTGCGACTCCGGGACATGGAATTGAGTGGGCGAGATTAATCAGCCAGTGGGCACTTTCTACTTATAGGACAGAAGATTCAAGTATTTTGACAGAAAAATATGTAGAGGCTGCTGAGGCTTTATATAATCGTGCGATAAAAGATGCCTGGAATGTCGATGGCGCAGAGGGACTTGTTTATACCACTGACTGGGAAGGAAAACCGGTGATTCATGACAGGATGCACTGGACTTTGGCAGAGGCAATCAATACTTCCTCCGTACTGTGGCAGATTACAGAAAATCAGAGATATGCAAATGATTATAGTAAATTTATGAAATATCTGGATGAAAAGGTATTAGACCATGAAAACGGTTCCTGGTTTCATCAGTTGAATGAGAAAAATGAAGTGATTGGGACGGTATGGCCGGGAAAATCAGATTTGTATCATGCATTTCAGGCAACCTGGATTCCTTATGGTGATACTGCGGTTTCAATTGCATCCGATGTAAAACAGAAAATAAAAAAATAATTCTCTTGAATTTATCTAAATGAAGAAAATCCTGTACGAAATATGCTTTGAAGAGCTGTTTTGTACAGGATTTCTTTATTTAAAAGGCGGTATAATTTCTATAGAATAGAGTATCTATTTGTGTATTAGTCAATAGGAAAAGTTAAAAAAATTAAAATTTGTAGAAAATAATGGAGAACCTGTAAAAAAATTTTTATTTTTTCGACAATCCAGAGATTGTAATCATTGAGGTGATGTGGCATAATAAAAAAGAAAATGTTAAAAACAAGAAAAGAATAGGTTAAGGAAATGTTAACTTCTCTTGTTTTTGACAGAAATCATATCCTTATATCAAGATATAGGTAGAAAAAACGGATAAAAGAGGAGAAAAGTATGGAAATATTTTCAATGGTTTTGTCGCTGCTTTGCGGAGTTTCCCTGTTTTTATTTGGTATGTCCTTAATGGGAGACGGTCTGAAAATGGTTGCAGGAAACAAGTTAGAAGCTTTTCTGTACAAGATGACCAATACTCCACTTAAGGGAGTTGCACTTGGAACAGGTGTTACCAGTGTTATTCAGTCATCTTCAGCAACGACAGTAATGGTAATCGGTTTTGTAAACTCCGGTATGATGAAACTGAAACAGGCAATCGGTATCATCATGGGAGCGAATATCGGAACAAGTATTACAGGCTGGATTTTATGTCTTTCCTATATTGAAGGTTCAAGTGGAATTGCAAAAGTCTTATCTACAGCAACAATTTCAGCAGTTGTAGCAGTCATTGGTACAATTCTGCGCATGGTTTGTAAAAGAACGGTACATAAAAATATCGGCAATATCATGCTTGGTTTTGCGATTTTGATGACAGGTATGCAGATGATGAGTGGAGCGGTTTCACCACTTCGTGAAAATCCGGTTTTTGTAGACATGCTTACGATGTTTTCAAATCCAATTGCAGGTATTTTAGTTGGTATTTTATTTACCGCAGTGCTTCAAAGTGCATCGGCAACCGTTGGTGTATTGCAGGCATTATCCGTAACAGGAATCTTAACCTTTGCAAGTGCATTTCCAATCGTACTTGGAATTGGTGTTGGTGCAGCATGTCCGGTTTTAATCTCTGCAATCGGAGCAAATAAAAACGGAAAAAGAACGGCACTTGTTTATCTGATTAATGACTTGTTTGGTCTGATTTTGTGGTCCATTGTTTTCTATACCGTAAATGCGATTGTGCATTTTACATTTATGGATATGATTATGACACCGGTAGCCATTGCGCTGTTAAATACCGTATTCCGTGTAGCAACCGTAATTGTACTGTTTCCGTTTATTTCTAAAGTTGAAAAATTAGTATGCTGGCTGGTAAAAGACAGTGCGGAAGAACTGGAAGATGAAGAAGATTTTGATTTACTGGAAGAACGTTTGCTTAATTATCCGGCGCTTGCCATTGCACAGTGTCATCGTGTTATGAACGGAATGTCAAAAAAAGTGCGCAAAAATGTAAATCGTGCAATGAATCTGCTTAATGACTATGAGCAGGATAAATTCAATAAAGTACAGAGAAAAGAAAACTTGATTGATAAATACGAGAGTCGTCTGGGTGAATATCTTGTTCAGTTGACAAAAAGAGAGATGAATACGGCACAGACGAAGCAGGTTTCCTTATATCTTCACATGATTAATGACCTTGAGCGAATTGGTGACCATGCTTCTTATATTGGATATATGTCAAATGAAATGCATGAAAATCATACACAGTTCTCAGAAACAGCCTGGGATGAATTAAATGTTGTTATGGAAGCGGTTCGTGAAGTGATTAATATTACAAGCAATGCGTTTGTAAATGATGACAAAGAGCTGGCACAGAGAGTTGCACCGCTTGGCGTGATTATTACAAGGTCATGTGACGAATTGAAAATGCACCATGCAGAACGTTTAAGCAAGGGTGAATGTGGTCTGGAAGAAGGAACCGTATTTAATGATATTTTAAATAGTTTCGGACGTATCGCATCTCACTGCGCAAGTGCTATGGTAGCACTGATGAAGAGTGGAGAAGATACTTCTGATATCCATATTCACAATTCAAAGATTTATCCGGCAGATAATACGGAATATTATTCTTATTTAACCGAATATAGTCAGAAATATGATATCGGGGAAATCAAAGAACATTTGCGAAGCATGGAACCGGAAGAAGTAGAATAAGAAAAAAATAAAGAAGAGCGGAATGAAAAGATGAGATTCTTTTTGTTCCGCTCTCTTTCTATTTTACCCAAATTTAATTTTCCAAATCCATAAACTTTTACATAAACTTTCTATAATTAACTTTGAAAAAAAAGGTTCAGGAGTTGAAGAAATGGCAAGTAAACAGATTAAATTAAAGCACGTAAAAGAGGCATCTACGCTCTATCATTATACAAAATGTAATGGAGTCAATGGGATTTTAGAAAACAACTGTTTTTGGGCAACGAAAAGCGATTTTTTAAATGACCCTAAAGAATTTTCTTATATTGAAGCGATTATTCGAGATATTTGTAAAGAATTGATTAGAAATGAAGACTGGCGGGAGATGTTTTTAAAAGATGTATTAGAAGAAAAGGTTTTTCTTGATGGTGGAAGAAATAAAGAGTATTTTATTTTGTCTTTTTCAAAGTGCAGGGACAGCATTACGATGTGGTCCGAATTTGGCAATAAAACGGGATACAATATTGGATTTGACGGCAAAAAAATTATCAAGCGAATTGAAGAAGATAATATTATTGAATATCATGGATTTGTTCTATATGAAAAAGCACAGCAAAAAGAAGCAATTCGTAAAATTTTAAACACAGACCTTCCGGAAGAACTGGAGATGTCTTTTTCTAATATCATAGAAGCAGGTGCAAAGAACAGAAATAATGAGATTTATCGAAAAGCGTGCCGGAAATTTCAGAAGATTGCAGCAGTCTATGCTATGTTTTTTAAGCACAGCGCATTTAAAGAAGAGGAAGAGTATCGATTTATTTTTAAGAAAAAAGCGGAAGTATTGTATCGGGAAAAAGATGGATTTTTAATTCCATATATTGAAATTCCTTTAAGCAATCGTCTGTTACCGATAAAAGAAGTTGTAATTGCACCGAAAAATCATATTGATTTAGCAAAAAAAGGTGTGGAATATATGATGAAAGAGAAAGGCTATGAAGTAGATGTAAATCTGTCTGATATTAGTCTGAGATATTAGAGATTTTAAATGAGCTGGATTAGGAGATGAAAATTATGCAGAAAACGTACGTAATTGATACAAATGTTTTGATTCAGGCACCTTATGCATTGGAATGTTTTGAGGAAAATAATCTGGTAATTCCATTGGTTGTATTAGAAGAATTAGACCGTTTAAAGAAACAGGATGGAGAAAAAGGAGCAAACGCACGTACGGCTGTAAGAAAATTAGAGGAATATAGAAATAAAGGCGACTTATTAAAAGGTATTCCGTTAGAAAATGGAGGAAATCTCCGAATTGAAAAAAATTTTGTGGATGTCATTTTACCGAAAGATCTTCCGGAAGAAGAGGCAGATAACCGCATTTTAAAAGTATGTAAAGGTTTGAGTGAAGAAAATAAAAGTAATAAAAATAATCAGGAAATTATTCTGGTAACAAAAGATATTGTATTACGTCTGAAAGCGCAAATTTTAGAAATTAAAGCAGAAGATTTTACAACAGAGCAGATAACAGAGGATGATGCTTCTTATACAGGGCGATGTGAAGCATATATTCCGGAAGAATGTATCAAAGAGTTTAAGAAAAAAGGAATTCCAGCAGAAAGATTATATCAATCAGATGAGGAAGGGACGCATATTCCCGTTAAATTTACGGAAAATGAATTTGTGATTATAAAAGCAGACCAGTCTACAAAGAAAACATTGTTAGGAAGGGTGCAGGGAGGAAAAGTTGTACCGCTCGTTTATAAAAAAAGTAAACCTTATGGGGTAAGTCCGAGAAATGTTGGACAGTATTTTATGCAGGAAGCTTTAATGACAGATGCAGAACAGGCACCATTGGTAATTATTAAAGGAATGGCGGGAACTGCAAAAACGTTTTATTCTTTAGCGGCAGGAATGGAAAAAGTTTACAACAATCCAAATGGAGAATATAGAAGAATTGTTGTATGCCGTCCGAATGCACAGTTTGATGATGATATCGGTTTTTTGCCCGGAGATGAAAAAGAAAAAATAGCCCCTCTTATGAGACCAATCATAGATAATTTAGAACAGTTGTTGGATTCCGATGAGAAAAATCGATATGAAGATGAAACCTTATTAAATGATAAAATTTTGGAAGTATTTGAACGCGGAATTATTCAGACGGAAGCATTGAACTTCATTCGGGGACGTTCGATTGCAAAGACCTATCTGATTATTGATGAAGCACAAAATATGACTCCAAATCAGGTAAAAGGAATTATAACAAGAGCTGGAAAAGGTACCAAAATTATTCTTTTAGGAGACCCGAATCAGATTGATAAACCATTTCTGGATGAACGGACAAATGGTTTAAGCTACGCAGCAAAATATATGAAAGGCAGTCCGTTATGCTGGCAGATTACATTATCGGCAGATGAATGTGAGCGTTCTAGTTTGGCAATGGATGCAATTCAAAGATTATAAAAGAAATAAAGAAGGAAGAACATTGGATTATAAAAAATTATTAAAAAACAAAGAAGTAAAAGCGTTTTTAAAAAAAGGAAATGAAAATCTTGGTGTGTTAGGATATACCGAACATTCAGAAAAACACTGTGCAATTGTTGCAAAGCGTGCAGGCATGATTTTGAAGAAATTAGGGTATTCAGAACATGAAGTAGAACTGGCGCAGATTGCAGGCGCAATGCATGACATAGGAAATGCCATTAATCGAAAAAATCACGGAGAATATGGAGGTCTGCTTGCATATCACATTTTAGAAAAAGAAGGCATGGCATTAGAGGATAGAATTCAAATCGCATCCGCAATCGGGAATCATGATGAATCGACAGGCGGGGCAGTAGATGCGATTTCAGCAGCCTTGATTCTGGCAGATAAAACGGATGTAAGACGTAACAGAGTCAGAACAAAGGAAAAAGCAAATTTTGACAAACATGACAGAGTCAATTATGCAGTAACAAATGCGACAGTAAAATTGAATCTGGAAAAAAAGGTAATTACCCTAAATTTACAGATTGATGAAGAAATCTGTAGTATGTGCGAGTATTTTGAAATCTTTCTTGGAAGAATGTTGATGTGCAGAAGAGCGTCAGAACTATTAGGAATGAAATTTAAGCTGACAGCAAATGGAAGTAAAGTATTATAAAGAATATTTATTAAAGAAGAGTTGCAAATCGAAAAATGGATTTGCAACTCTTTGTATTTGAAATTGTTTTTTAAACAAAAGAAATAAATTCATTCCAGTGAGTTTGCTTTGTTGCAGAAGTAAGTTCTTGACGAATTTCTTCGTTTGGAATAAAAGCCATCTGTTTTTGGGCATCGTATCCAAGATATCCCAGATGAATCAGGTAAGTGAGAACATCATCTTTATTTGCAAAATTTATAGTATCATTCTGGAATGACCAGACATTTACAGGAACAAAAGCACCAGAGAGCATCTCAATAATTGCGCTTTTTAGACCGTCAAAATTCATATTAATTAAGGGTAAAATTGCAGTATAAGTTCCGGTTTCAGACCAATAACTCTTGAAAATATTTCGAGTCATCAAACTGACAACTGCTTTTGGGTTATAAATCTGCTGACCGCCCAGAAGATAACCATCATACCAGTGTTTTACTTCTTCAAAATTTTTATGATAGTTTTGACAAAGTGATTTTACTTCTTCGTTTGTAAAGCCAAAATAAGGTGCAAGATTTCCAGGGTCTAACATGGTAAATTCTTCAAAATTATTGAGAGCAGACTGTGTTTTGATTTTTTTTATCGGTAAAATTCCTGTCAAATAAGCAAGTTGAATAAATCTGGTGGGTTCACTGCCCTTAAACATGCCACGCAGGAAATTAATGTATTCGTCTTGGATTGCTTGATTATTTGCTTCGTCTCGAATTAAAATATCCCATTCATCAATAATGACAATAAATTTTTTGCCAGAATCTGCATTAATAAGAGAAAGTGCATCTGGCAGAGAATGAATCTCAGATGTCAGGCAGTTCGGATATAATTTTCTAAGTTCACAAATGGTATTTTTTGTAATGTAATCAATTACTTTTTCTGCGCTTCCAACTGCCTGCATACACCACTGAATATCGAGATGAATGACTTGATATTGATTTAAATGTGTTGCAAAATCTTTTGAGGAAGCAATAGAAAGACCTTGAAACATTTCTTTTGAATCTGCTCCAATACTGTAATAGGCGGTAAGCATATCAGCAGTAATGGATTTTCCAAATCGTCTTGGACGGCTGTTACAGATAAATGCCTGAGTTGTATTTAAGACACGGTTTGTATATTCAATTAATCCGGTTTTATCAATATAAATTTCTGAGTTAAGTGCAACCTGAAATGCACTGTTATCAGGATTTACAAATCTTCCCATGAAATAAATCCCCCTTTTTTGAAGTGAAATTCTTAATTCTAGTTTATCATTATGATGGGAAAATCACAAGTAAAGGAATAGAGAACAGGACTTTTTCTTTTTCTATTGAAAAATCTCTCAATTCCGATTAAAGTTAAAAGAAAAGACAAAGGAAAAGGAATAATACCATGTTTTACTATTTTATCATAAATCCTTCTTCAAGTTCAGGAAAACATAAAACGCTTTGGAGAGAGATAAAGGAACAGTTAGAGAAAGAAGAGATTAACTATAAAATTGCTGCTACAAAGAAAACAGGTGATGCAAAGCGTCTTGCAAGAGAGGCGTCTTTGCAGGTTTCGGAAACTAATCCATGTACCATTGTTGCAATCGGAGGGGATGGTACAGTAAATGAAGTGGTAAATGGATTAATCTTATCTCCATTTTTAAGTTTTGGTTATATTCCAACCGGTTCAGGAAATGACCTTGCAAGAGGACTTGGACTTTCAAAAGAGTCACTTGAAGCCTTAGCATTTATTCTTCATCCAAAGGAGAAAAAAGCAGTCCGAATCGGTCAGGTTGTGACAAAAAACAGTGATGAAGAAGAGGGAGAAAAAAGAAGGTTTATAATCAGCAGCGGAGCAGGATTTGATGCAGCAGTCTGCCATCATTCGATTCAGTCGAAAATCAAAAACATGTTAAACTTTCTGCATTTTGGGAAATTAACCTACTTATTTACGGCATTAAAATTGTTGATGAAATATCCCTATACAAAGGCAGAACTGGTGTTAGATAATCAGAATAGAAAGGAATATCAGAGAGGAATTTTATTTTCTGCATTTATGAATACTCGTTATGAGGGTGGTGGATTCTTGTTTTGTCCAGAGGCAGAACCCTGTGATGATTTTTTGGATATTTGTCTGGTAGAAAAACTTCCAAAGTTAATGATTCTATGTGTGCTTCCAACTGCATTTTTCGGAAAGCATGTGATATTTAAAAAAATGGTACATATTGAAAGATGTAAAAAGGCAGTACTGACAATGGAAGAGGCTGTTCCGATTCATACAGACGGGGAAAACGCGGGAGTAAAAAAGGTAGTAGAAGTTTCTTTAGAAGAACAGCCATTGAATTTTATTATTCGATAAAGAGGTTTGATAAAAGTTCAATGACTGTTATGGTATAAGGAAGTTTATCGCTGTTCCTGTTTTATGTTTTTCATCCATTTTACAACGTGTTTTTGAAAGAGCAGAATATCCGGACTGATATCTTTCTCTTTTCGGGTCAGCATATAAGTGGTCCATTCATAATTTCCATCACAAAATGGAATCAGGGTCATGCTGTCGTCTCCCATATCATCAAAAACAAAATCGACGACAACGGAAATCCCTTTATTTTTGCGGACCATTTTGTGGCAGAGGCTGAAACCGCTTGTCTCAAAGACAATATTTGGAGTGAATCCTGCCAATTTACATTTTTCCACAATCAGGTGATGAATATAAAAGTCACTGCTTTCCAGATAAAGGAGTTCATTTTTTAAATCCGTAATTTCAACATACTGTTTCTGGCTTAATGAGTGACTGCGGTTTACAAGCAGTTTAATTGGAAAACTTTCGAGTTTAATTGCATGAAATTCGGTGAAATCATCGGGTTCAGATGGACCGATGGTAAATGCAACGTTTCCTTCTTTTTCACGAAACAGCCGTTCGACCTGTTTGTCCGGATATTCACGATAGCGAAGGGTAATTTCAGGATGCCTTGTGCGAAAATCAGTGATACATTCCGGCGAAACCAGACGCAGGATTCCATAAGCAGAAAGTAAGTCAATTTCTCGATTCTGAGTCTGTTGGATTTTCTGCACATTGGTATAAATATTATAATAAGAATCTAAAAATTCTGGAAGATGCTGGTATAAATATTTTCCGGTTTCGGTTAAAGTAATCCCTTGTGTGGTGCGGTTTAAAAGCTGAGTATGCCACTCGGATTCCAGATTTTTGATTGATTTGCTTAAACCCTGTGGGGTAATATATAACAGGCGTGCTGCTTTTGTAATACTGCGTTCTTCGCAGACGATACGGAAATTCTCAAGGTCTTTAATAGTCAAAATAGGTCATCCTTTCTAAAATATAGTGCTATAGTTTTAATATAACAGTTTTGATTGGTTGATGGGTATCATCTAATCATTGATAGCCACAATCTGATTTTTATGCTACTATAATCACGAATTCACTTATAATATACCAAAGAGAGAGGGAACTGTCACGAACGGTTCTCTCTCTTTTTGTCCTTTTTGAATCAATTAATTTTTGATACCGGGCAAAAGAGAGTTGATAGTCAGAGTACATAAGTAATGATAAAATAATAACAAAGTATCAGTGCGTGACAACATTTATGTTTGACACCCGCATTATAGTTTGTAAATAAAATTCAAGGAGGAAAAAAATGGATGGATTTAAGCTGACATCGGTGGAAGAATTTGAACAGGCAACCGAGCGTCTTTTAGAAACAGGAAAACAGGTAGGAGCAGATTCCTGGCAGGCGAGAGTAAAAAATCAGACTCCGCATTGTAAATTTGGTGAGCAGGGAGTGTGCTGTCGGATCTGTTCGATGGGACCATGCCGAATCACACCAAAAGCACCAAGAGGAATCTGTGGCTGTGATGCACATGGAATCGCGGGAAGGAACTTTCTTCGTTTTGTTGCAGGCGGAGCTGCAACTCATTCTGACCATGGACGTGAAATCTGTCATACCTTTACTCATGTTGCACCGGACGGAGATTATAAAGTAAAAGACCCAGAGAAACTGCTTCGGATTGCAAAAGAGTGGGGGGTAGAGACAGAAGGAAAAGATATCTATGACCTTGCACATGAAATGGCAGATCTTGCTTTGGCAGAGTATGGAAAAACTTATGGAGTACAAAGATGGCTGAGTCGTGCACCGAAGCATACACAGGAACTTTGGAAAAAGGCAGAAATTGAACCAAGAGCAATTGACCGTGAAGTATCTACCGCAATGCACATGACACACATGGGTAACTCCAGTAAACCAGAAGCACTGGTTCGTCAGTCTCTTCGTTCCGGTATGTCAGATGGATGGGGTGGTTCTATGGCAGGAACAGAGTTTTCTGATATCATGTTTGGAACACCAAAACCGGTTGATACCGAAGCAAACCTTGGGGTTATGAAAGAAGATGAAGTCAACATTATTGTACATGGACATGACCCGAGTCTTTCTGAAATGATTTGCGAATATGCAGAAGACCCTGAAATGCTTGCGCTTGCAAAAGAAGTTGGAGCAAAAGGAATTAACGTAGCGGGTGTCTGTTGTACTTCAAATGAAGTTGCAATGCGTCGTGGAATTCCGATGGCAGGTAATTTCTTACAGCAGGAAAATGTAGTACTGACAGGAGCATGTGAGGCAATTGTCGTAGACGTACAGTGTATTTTTCCGGCACTTGGACCATTAAGTAAATGTTTCCATACAAAATTTATCACAACTTCTAAGATTGCACAGATGCCGGATTCTGATTTCATCTTATTTGAAGCCGGAAGCGCAGGAGAAAAAGCAAAACAAATCGTGCGCATGGCAGTCGAAAACTTTAAGAATAGAAAACCAGATTTAGTACATATTCCTCAAATGAAACAAAAAGCTACGGTTGGTTATTCTGTAGAGGCAATTATTAAAGCTTTAGACGGTGTGGCAAATGATCAGGTAGATGAACTTGGAACAACAAAACCATTATTAGAATGTATTACTTCCGGTGTTATTCGTGGAGCAGTTGCTATGGTTGGATGTAACAACCCAAGAGTACGTCCGGACTCTGCACACATCGGTCTGATGAAAAAATTAATTAAAAATGATATTATTGTTATCCTTTCCGGTTGTTCTGCACAGGCAGCAGCAAGAGCAGGTCTGATGGATAAACGGGCAAAAGAGTTATGTGGTGATGGATTAAAACGCGTATGTGAACTGGCAGATATTCCACCGGTTCTTCACATGGGCTCTTGTGTTGATATCAGCCGTATGGTGGTACTTGCTTCCAGACTTGCGATTGATTCCGGTTTAAATATTTCACAGCTTCCACTGGTTGGATGTGCACCGGAATGGATGTCTGAAAAAGCAGTTTCGATTGGAAACTATGTTGTTGCAACCGGTATTGATACCTTCCTTGGTGTTGCACCACAGGTAACCGGTTCAAGCGAAATGGTATGGTGGCTGACAGAAGGAATCCGTGACTGGGTAGAGGCTGCTTACTATGTAGAAACGGATATTGATAAATTAGGAGATGCAATGATTGCACGAATCGAAGAAAAACGTGCAGCACTTGGAATCTAAAAAATAAAAGTACATATATCTTAAACTGAAAATCCTCTAAAAAATAAAACGATATATAATCTTTACAAAGAGCTGAAAATTTCATATAATAAAACAGTAATTTGGTCCCGGACAGTATTTACAGGTACTGTCCGGAATTTTTTATCACAAAAAGGAGATACTTTAAAATGGAAGAAAACGTAATTGCAGTTGTAGCAGGACACAAAATCACAGAAGAGGAAGTAACACATTACATTCAGACTCTGCCAAGAGAACAGCAGGTTTATGCAACACAGCCACAGTTTCGTGACTACTGCAAAGAACAGATAATTGCGCTGTATGTACTGGCAGAAGAAGGAAAAGAAGAAAAATTAGATGAATCTGAAGAATTTTTGACACAGATTGAAAAAGCAAAACAGGATATCTTAGCACAGATGGTACTTCGCAATATCATGAAAGAAGTAAATGTGACCGAAGAAGAAGCAAAAGCATACTACGAAGCAAATAAACACAATTATCAGAAAGGTGCAACTGTAAGTGCAAAACACATTCTGACAGATTCTGAAGAGAAATGTAAAGAAATTCTGGCATTTATTCAGAATGGAGAAAAAACATTCGAGGATGCAGCAAAAGAATTTTCAAGCTGTCCATCTTCTCAGAGAGGCGGAGACCTTGGACAGTTTGGAAAATGTCAGATGGTAAAAGAATTTGAAGATGCAGCATTTGCAGCAAATATCGGAGAAGTAGTAGGACCGGTAAAAACTCAGTTTGGTTATCATTTAATTAAAGTAGAAAAGAAAAACGAGGCATGTGAAGCACCATTTGAAGAAGTGAAAGTAAAAGTGATGAATGAAGTCGCTCAGAAAAAACGTGAACAGGTTTATGCTGAAAAAATGACCAAGTTAAAAGAAAAATTTGTAGAAAAATAAAAAAGAAAAGTTTTAGGAAAACCAGGAGAGATGACTATGAATGAATATGAACGTGCCCTGGAATTAGAAGAAGAAACGATTGCAAACCGTCGGTTTCTCCATGAAAATGCAGAAACAGGTCTGCATCTGCCAGAGACAAAAGCATTTGTGATGAAAAAATTAAAAGAGTATGGAATTGAGCCTGTAGAATGTGGAGAGGGCGTAACTGCTACAATCGGAAACGGAGGAAAAGTTATTCTGCTTCGTGCAGATATGGATGCGCTTCCGATGAAAGAAGAAAGTGGAGAGCCATTTTCGAGTAAAACAGGGGCAGCCCATGCCTGTGGGCATGATTTTCATGCAGCGATGCTTTTAAGTGCAGCAAAAATCTTAAAAGAAGAGGAAGCAGAGTTAAAGGGGACAGTTAAGCTGATGTTTCAGCCGGCGGAAGAAACGTTCCAGGGAAGTAAAAATATGCTGGAACATGGAATTTTAGAAGAACCGAAGGTAGATGCAGCACTTGCTTATCATGTATCGCCAGGCAGATTTCCGGTCGGACTCTATATGTATAATGATAAGAATACAATGATGTATTCCGTAGATGGATTTAAGATTACCATCCAGGGAAAGGGCTCTCATGGAGCATATCCTCAGGTTGGAGTAGACCCGATTAATATTGGAGTGCATATCCATCTGGCTTTGCAGGAATTGATTGCGAGAGAGTGTAATCCAAGTCATTCCTGTGTATTGACGATTGGACAATTTGAGGCAGGAACAGCAGCAAATATTATTCCCGATACTGCTGTGTTGCAGGGAACAATCCGGACAAATGAAAAAGAAGCAAGAGAACTTTTAGTAAGAAGAATGAAAGAAGTGGTGGAGAAAACCGCAGAAGTTTACAGAGGAAGCGCAGAAATTGAGATGATTTCAGAAGTACCGCCTTTGATTTGTGATTCTGAACTTACAAAAGAAGTAGTGGGATATATGAAAGAATTAGAGATTCCGAATCTGATTCCACATCCGGATGTCTCTTCAAGTGCATCGGAAGATTTTGCAGTCATTGCGGAAAAGGTTCCAAGTTCATTTTTATATTTGTCAGCTGGTTATCTTGATGAGAGAGGCGACTATCCTGCTCATCATTCAAAGGTGCAGTTTAATGAAGAAGTCTGCCCGATTGGTGCAGGCTGTCTGGCACACTGTGCAAGACGCTGGCTGGAAGAACATTAAAATAAATGAAGAAGATTCCAAGAAAATATCTGGTTTGAGGAAAAAAGGGGAATTTGCAGAGTTGGCAGATTCTCCTAAATTTTGCTTGTGGCAGGGTGAAAAAAAGTTTATAATAAAGACAAACTCTTACAGAAAAAATCTGGAAAGGAACGGTGTGTGCGTATGATAGAAGATATTTTAAAGTACAACAAGGAGTTTGTGGAGAAAAAAGCGTATGAACCTTATCAGACAAGTAAATACCCAGATAAAAAGCTAGCTATTTTAACCTGTATGGATACTAGACTGACAGAATTATTACCAGCGGCACTTGGTATTAAAAATGGAGATGCTAAGATTATCAAAAATGCCGGCGGGGTAATTACGCATCCTTACGGAAGTGTGATGAGAAGTCTGTTAGTTGGAATTTTGGAACTCGGTGTGGAAGAAATTATGGTAATCGGTCATACAGATTGTGGTGTACAGGGAATGGATGGACATCACATGTTAGAGGAACTCGTAGAAAGAGGAGTTTCACAGGAACACATTAATGTAATTAAGAGTACCGGAACAGATTTGGAAAAATGGTTAGGTGGATTTGAAAGCGTAGAACAGTCCGTAAAAGATACTGTATATGCGTTAAAACATCATCCTTTGATGCCGGCAGGAATTAAAATTTCCGGATTTATTATGGATTCTGTAACCGGAGGTCTTGAGGCGGTAGAAGAGAAGAAATAAGAATGAAAGGTAAGAAAAAAATCCTCGAGCAGATAGTGTCTGCTTGAGGATTTTTGCTTTTTAAACTTCAACAATATGTCCGGTTTCTTTATTATAATGGCAGTATTTTCCGTTTTCAGAAATAAAAGGCTGATAAGTGTTAGAACGGATGTCCTTTACATAAACGATTCCGGTTGAAATCATTTGTACCAGTGAAAATCGTTCATTTAAAGAGGAAATCCATTCATAGACTTTCTTTTTGGAAGATTCTGCCATAACCAGATTGTATTCACCGTCTTTACATGGTTCAAGTGAAAAATAAATTTTTTCCGCTTTGGCCGGGTCTGCAAATACCTGACTTTCAATATAGGAAGAAAAATGTTTTTTTACGAAAGCATGAAAGCTTTTTTTCGTATAAATTTCTCCACTGACTTCGTCTTTAATTTTGTCTCCGCGTTCAATACGCACACGAATTAATTTGAGCACTTCAATGCTCCAGTTAATAAAAGAAATACTGCTGTATTCCATGCTTTCTAAGAGCTGGCTGATAAGTTTCTCAGATAAGACATCGGAATGAATTGCTTCTTCATAAAGTTCATGATTCATTATAAAATCCCCCTTTGGATTATCCATTGTAATATGGTTTTATTATAAGTCCAGAAGGGCATAAATGCAAGAAAAACAGCGAAATTTAGGCGGAATTGCTTGCCAGCTTTTGTGTGGTAGAGTATAATAAAACGGCTGTGATTCAGGTAGTCTCGGAAGAATAAGAAAAACTTCAAGATTACAGATTTTAGGAAAGGAGAAAGGAAAAGAGATGACAGGAAAAACACATTTGGCGGTGGGAACTGCTGCGGCATTATGCGTGACACAACCGCCCCATTTAAGAGACTGGGTTTTATGCATCGGAGCGGCAGTTGTTGGTTCTGTAATCAGTGATGTGGATGTCAGTACGTCAGACTCAAGGGAAGCGCTTAATAAAATTACTGCAGTTTCCTGTCTGGCATTTATAGTTGTGGTAATACTGGAATGTATTTTTCATCTGGGAATTCTTAAGAATTTTAACAGAGAAAGCAGTTTGTTTCGATTTATCATAGGCTTTGCGGTGATGCTTATCGTGTGTACATTTGGAAAGAATCAGCCACACCGATCTTTTATGCATTCTATTTTAGGTCTGTTGATTTTTAGCGGAATTGTGGCATTTATGTATCCGGAAGTGGAACTCTATTTTGCAATTGCAATGCTTTCCCATATTCTGATTGATTTACTTAATAAACGAAAAGTGCGTCTGCTTTATCCGTGGGGAAATGGCTGGTGCCTGAGACTATGTACGGCAGATGGAATAGTCAATACGTTGTTATTCTGGTTGGGTTCGGCAGTGGCGATGATTGCTTCCTTTTGGCTGGTAGTTTCAAAATATGCGCCGGAATTATTAAAGATGTTACAATAACAGAAATTAAGCTTGAATTATCTGTTTTATATTGACGCAGAGACGGATTTCCCTGTATTATTAAGAAGTGGGAAAAGAAAATTAAACCAAAAGAAAGGAGAGCGTGCTTAAAAAAGCAAACAATTATGTTAGAAAAAAAATTTAAACTCAAAGAACACAATACCACAGTGAAAACAGAGGTAATTGCAGGTATTACAACCTTTATGACAATGGCGTATATCCTTGCAGTTAACCCAAGTGTATTGAGTGCTGCTGGAATGGATGCAACAGCAGTCCTTCTTGCAACATGTCTTGCTTCTTTTATTGGAACAATCTGTATGGCATTGTATGCAAATCTTCCATTTGCGCTGTCTGCCGGAATGGGATTAAATGCTTATATGGCATATACCGTAGTCGGTGTAATGGGTTACGAATGGCAGGTTGCACTGCTTGCAGTATTTGTAGAGGGACTTATTTTTATTGTACTTTCCCTTACCAATGTACGAGAAGCGATTTTTGATGCAATCCCATTAAATTTAAAGAAAGGTGTTTCTGTTGGTATCGGTATTTTTATTGCATTTATCGGACTTCAGAACGCAAAGCTGGTTGTATTAAACCAGTCTACACTTGTAACAATTACAAATTTTAAAGAAAACTTCCACTCTGCCGGAATCTGCTCAATTCTTGCAGTAGTTGGTCTGTTTATTACAGTTGTGCTTTATATCAAAAATGTAAAAGGTGCAATCTTAGTTGGAATTTTATCTACCTGGATTCTTGGAATGATTTGTCAGGTTGTTGGAATCTATGTTCCGAATGCAGAACTTGGATATTATACCTTATTCCCAAGTTTTGCAATGACAGATTTTTCAAAACTGGGTGAAACTTTTGGACAGTGCTTTAACGTAAATTTTGATAAGGTAGGAATTGTAAACTTTATTATCGTAATATTTTCTTTTCTGTTTGTTGACTTATTTGATACATTGGGAACTTTAATCGGTGTCAGCACAAAAGCTGGTATGTTGGATAAAAATGGGAAACTGCCTGGAATCAAACCGGCACTGATGTCTGATGCAATTGCAACAGCGGCAGGTGCAGTTCTTGGAACTTCTACTACGACTACGTTCGTAGAATCTTCGGCAGGTGTTGCAGCAGGTGGAAGAACGGGTTTGACAGCAGTGGTAACAGGATTTTTATTCCTGATTTCCATGCTGTTTGCACCAATTTTTACAGCAATTCCATCTTTTGCAACTGCTCCGGCACTGATTATGGTAGGATTCTTAATGTTTGGTGCAATTACCGATATCAAATTTACAGATGATAATATGACAGAGGCAGTTCCTGCTTATCTGTGTATTATTGCGATGCCATTATTCTACAGTATTTCAGAGGGAATTTCTATTGGCATTATTTCTTACGTGGTATTAAATGCAGTTTGCGGAAAAGCAAAGAAAGTAAAACCGCTGATGTATGTACTTGCAGTCTTGTTTGTACTGAAATATGTATTTTTATAAAAAGTAAGAATAGAATTTTTAATAAGTAATTAGTTAAAAAAAGATAAGAAAGAATAGAAAACGTCTTTTTTCTGGAGAAAAACAGAAAAACGGCGTTTTTTTTATAAAAAAGTTCTTGACTACTAATAGTTGTTAGTATACACTAACAATGAAAGAAGTTTGAACAGGCAGGAGGGATAGGAATGTCTGGTAAGGCACAGATAGAAGAACCAGAAAATTTTATTTTGTATCAGTATACCCAAATGCAGAAAGATAGAATTGTGAGTAAATTTAAGGCAAAGGGCGGACGAATGACCAGACAAAGAGAGCTGGTGCTGGATATTATCCTTGAAGGAGACTGTTCATGTTGCAAAGAAATTTATTACCGTGCCATGCAGAAAGACCCTGAGATAGGAGTGGCTACCGTATATCGTATGGTAAATAAACTTGAAGAAATGGGTGTCATAAGCAGAAAAAATATGTATAAAATTGAAAACCAGACAAAGAGACATCCCCAACAAGGAAGCTGTATGGTTGAACTGGAAGATAACAGTGTCTGCAAGCTGACTTCAAAAAAGTGGAAAAAGGTGATGGAGGCTGGTTTAGAAGCTTGTGGCTATGCAAAAAAAGGTCAGCGTGTAAAAAAAATCATCATATGATGTAAGTGTCAAAAGTATAAAGTTTACATAGAACGCCTGTGATTTTAAAGAAAAGTGATAAAAATTCTCAATAACAAAGAAAATGCTGGAAAAGTAAAAAAAAGTGTTGTATAATGTCATTTAAACAAAAAAATACGAAATAGCAGGAGGAATACAGGATGTTAAATTGTTTGAAAAATATTGACTGGAAAAAAACCGGAATTTTTGCAGCAGGTGTAGCATTTGGAACAGCAGGAATCAAAGCATTATCAAGCGATGACGCAAAGAACGTATATACACAGGGCACTGCTCTTGTTTTAAGAGCAAAAGACTGCGTTATGAAAGTCGTAACAATGGTTCAGGAAAATGCAGAAGATATCTATGAAGCAGCCAAAAATGTAAATGAAGAAAGAGCAGCCAAAAAAGAAGCAGCTGAATTTGAAGATGCAGAAGAAACAGAAGAAGCAGAAACAGAAGAAGCTGTTGAAGAATTCAAAGAAGTAGAGTCAGAAACAGAAGAATAATTCATTCATTTTAAGTTGGTAAACACCTGCAGATCTCTGCAGGTGTTTTGATATCTTTTCTATACAGATAAAGAGAGGACATGCAAATGAAATTTCAAATAAAACATGAGACAAAGGGCAGAATGCGTGTGCATCTTATGCAGAAACGAATGAGTTATGAGCAGGCTGATACTTTGTTATATTATTTACACCAGAATAAACAGGTTAGTTTTGTAAAAGTATATGAAAGAACAGCAGACGCTGCGATTTCTTATGTCGGAGACAGAGAGGAAGTCATTAAAGCATTACGTGCATTTTCTTATGAAAAAGCCGATGTACCGCAGGAAGTCATTGCGAATTCCGGAAGAAAATTAAATGCAGACTATCAGGAAAAACTGATTACGAAAGTTGCATGCAGATATATCGGAAAAGCAGTGATTCCATTTCCGGTGCGTGCCATTTATACCACATTTAAGTCTTTAAAATACATCTATGCAGGTGTTCGCAGCCTTTGCACCGGAAAACTTGAAGTTGCGGTATTAGATGCAACTGCAATCGGAGTTTCTGTTCTTCGTGATGATATTGCAACTGCAAGTTCTGTTATGTTCCTGCTTGGAATTGGTGAGCTATTAGAAGAGTGGACACACAAGAAATCCGTAGATGATTTGGCTCGTTCCTTATCCTTAAATGTGAAGAAGGTCTGGATGAAGAAAGATGACCAGGAAATTTTGGTTTCTGCTTCTGATATTAAAGTCGGAGATGAAGTTGTAGTTCGTATGGGTAAAGTCATTCCGTTTGATGGTGTGGTAACCGGAGGAGAAGCAATGGTAAATCAGGCGTCTCTGACAGGAGAATCCGTACCGGTACGAAGAGTAGAACACAACTCTGTCTATGCAGGAACTGTAATCGAAGAGGGCGAACTGACAGTACGTGTGAAAGAAGTTGGTGGTTCCAGCCGTTTTGAAAAAATTGTTACAATGATTGAGGATTCTGAAAAATTAAAATCCGCATCAGAAAGCAAGGCGGAGCATCTGGCAGACCGTCTTGTTCCGTATACTTTAGGTGGAACAGCCCTGACCTATCTTCTGACACGAAATGTTACAAAAGCCTTATCGGTGCTGATGGTTGATTTCTCCTGTGCACTCAAACTTGCGATGCCGGTTTCTGTGCTTTCTGCGATTCGTGAAGCAAGCCTTTATAATATTACAGTAAAAGGTGGAAAATATTTAGAGGCAGTTGCAGAGGCAGATACCATTGTATTTGATAAGACAGGCACTCTTACAAAAGCAAAACCGACAGTAGTAGATGTCATTTCTTTTAACGGAGAAAATCCAGACGAACTGTTAAGAATTGCAGCGTGTTTGGAGGAGCATTTCCCTCATTCTATGGCAAAAGCAGTTGTAAATGAAGCAAAGAAATTACATCTTGAACATGAAGAGATGCATTCTAAAGTAGAATACATGGTAGCACATGGTATTTCAAGTACAATTGAAGGTAAGAAAGTAATTATCGGAAGCCATCATTTTGTATTTGAAGATGAAAAATGTGTTATTCCGGCTGGAAAAGAAGCAGAATTTGCAGCACTTCCGGAAGAATACTCTCATTTATATCTTGCAATTGAAAATAAACTGGCAGCCGTTATCTGTATTGAAGACCCACTTCGTGAGGAAGCTGAGGCGGTTATCAATTCTCTTAGAAAAGCAGGAATTTCTAACATCGTAATGATGACCGGAGACAGTGAAAGAACTGCATCAGCAATTGCAAAGCGGGTTGGAGTAGACCAGTACTTCTCAGAAGTACTTCCGGAAGATAAAGCAAAATTTGTAGAAAATGAAAAAGCAAATGGAAAAAAAGTGATTATGATTGGTGATGGAATCAATGATTCGCCGGCACTTTCCGCTGCAGATGTTGGAATTGCAATCAGTGATGGTGCAGAGATTGCAAGAGAGATTGCAGATATTACAATCAGCGCAGATGATTTATATCAGATTGTGACACTGAAATTTATCAGTAATGGTCTGATGAAACGAATCAAACGAAATTATCGTCAAATTGTAGGAATTAACACTTCCCTGATTCTGCTGGGAGTCAGCGGAGTTATCATGCCGACAACTTCTGCACTGCTTCATAATACCTCAACATTACTTATCACATTAAAGAGTATGAATAATTTATTATCTTAAACTTTTAATTGATTGATTGCTTAAATAAAAAAATACTGTCCGGCTGAAGCTTATCTTTTCAGTCAGGCAGTATTTTTTATTAATTTTATTAAATTAAAGCTTTCAATTTTTCAGCGACCTTTTCATACATCGGAACAGGAACATGGTATTTTTGACCCATACGTACAACTTCAAAGACAAGTCCTTCCAGTTCAGATGGCTTATGTGCCATGACGTCTCTCTGCATGGAAGTTGTAGTTTCTGGTGGAAGATCAGACAAAATATCAAGATTAATGGCAACATAGTCCTGTTCAAAAGGAATCCCCATCGCTTTGGCAAGTTCCGAAATTTCACGAATCATAGCTTTGAACATTTCACGAGGTTCTCCTTCTTTTTGGAATTCTCCAGCTGTTGCCTGCCAATAAAGACCTGCTGCACCAATCGGAGAAACATAAGAAAACTTCTTTAAAGTATCCCGTTTTATCTGGTCACTTAAAATTCCTTCAATCGAACTGTCAAAGAAGTCTTTTTGGATTTCTTTTAATTCCGGACGCAATTCTTCGGGTGTTCTTGCACCGTACACGACACGAAGAATTTCACCATGCTGTAAAATCGTACCATAAGAAGAAATATTGGCAGAGACATAGATACAGCCGTCCATGACAGAAAGTTCCGGAAGGAGTTTCTGCATCCGTCCACCTGTTCCATAAATATTAAGAATTGGAATAACAATGGTTTCTGGTTTTGCAATTTTTTGAATAAATGGAATGACAGAATCTAAGGAATATCCTTTGACACAGACTAAAATGACATCGGGGCTTTCCTGATACTCTTCCATAGAAACTGCTTTTACCGGAAGGGTTTCTTTTTCATGATTCCATAATTTTTCTAAAGTAAGTCCCTTTGATTTCATTACGTTTAAATGTTCATTTCTGGCAATCAGAGTTACCTCTTTTTTTGCCTTTGTCATATAAAATCCAAGTGTTCCTCCGGTGCCGCCTGCGCCGATAATTAAGTATTTCATAAATAAAATGCCTCCCAAGATGTTTTGATTAAAAAACAGACTGTTGTATTTTTATTTTAGCACAATTAAAGAAGTATGGCTTTAAATTTCTGTTATTTTTTGAACGCAGATAAGCATTCTCCTTACTCACAGAAGTAAAGCCAATTCCAGATAAAGCAGATTATATTAAAAAAAAGTGCAATGAAAAATTTAGTATTGACAAGAAAAAGAAATATGCTATAATAAAGTTAAACAAACATATGAACAAGTGCTCATATAAACAAATGTGAGTAGAAAAGGAGAAAAATCATGAAAAAAACTTACAAAATCGATGTAGACTGTGCAAACTGTGCAAACAAAATGGAAGAAGCTGCTAAAAATACTGCAGGAGTAAAAGATGCAACTGTAAACTTTATGGCTTTAAAGATGATTGTAGAATTTGAAGATGGTCAGGAACCAAAAGCAGTGATGCAGGATGTTCTGAAAAACTGTAAAAAAGTAGAAGACGATTGCGAAATCTTTTTCTAAGATACAATCAAAAAGATGTGAGTGTCAAAAGTAAAGAGTGTTACTCACTAATGTTTTTAGAGTCTCTTCTGTAACTGCTTTTAGTGGTGCGGGAGAGATTTTAAAAATTTACAAAAAAAGTTGATTTTTAAAGAAAATGGAGGAGCAGGAGATGAATAAAAAGCAAAAAAAGATGCTGACCCGAATTATTATTGCAGCGGTATTACTCGTAATCCTTTCCTTTTTTCTTGTAGATGGATATCTGAAAATGGCGCTTTATATGGTGCCATATCTGGTAATCGGATATGATATACTGAAAAAAGCATGGAAAGGAATCTTAAATAAACAGGTATTTGATGAAAACTTTTTGATGGCAGTAGCAACTATTGGTGCAATTGCGCTTGGCGATTATAAAGAAGGCGTAGCCGTTATGCTGTTCTATCAGATTGGAGAACTGTTCCAGAGTTATGCAGTTGGAAAGAGTCGTAGAAATATAAGCGAGCTGATGGATATCCGTCCGGATTATGCAAATGTAGAAGTAGACGGAAGCCTGGAACAGGTAGACCCGGATGAAGTAGAAATCGGTACAATTATTGTAGTACAGCCTGGAGAAAAAGTTCCGATTGACGGAATTGTGACAGAAGGTAACTCTACTTTAAATACCAGTGCTCTGACAGGAGAGAGCGTGCCAAGAGATATCTCTGTCGGAGAAGAAGTTATCAGTGGATGCATCAACCTGTCAGGGGTATTAAAAATCCAGACAACAAAAGAGTTCGGGGAATCCACTGTTTCCAAGATTCTTGATTTAGTAGAAAATTCAAGTTCTAAAAAATCAAAATCCGAAAACTTTATTTCTAAATTTGCAAAATATTATACACCGGCAGTCTGCTATGGAGCACTTGCGCTTGCTATTTTGCCTCCACTTGTGAGACTGTTATTTATGGGAGCAAGTCCGGAATGGGGAGACTGGATTTATCGTGCCTTGACTTTCTTAGTTATCAGTTGTCCGTGTGCACTGGTTATCAGTATTCCACTTAGTTTTTTTGCGGGAATTGGTGGAGCAAGCAATCAGGGTGTTCTTGTAAAAGGTTCCAATTATTTAGAAACTCTTTCTCAGACAAAATGTGTAGTATTTGATAAAACAGGTACAATGACTCGTGGCGTATTTGAAGTAAGCGGAATTCATCATAACGAGATGGAAGATGCAAAATTATTAGAATATGCAGCACTTGCAGAGTGTTCTTCTTCTCATCCAATCAGTAAGAGTCTTCAAAAAGCCTATAATAAATCAATTGACAGAAATCGTGTAACAGATATCGAAGAAATCAGTGGACATGGCGTGGTTGCAAAGGTAGATGGAATAACAGTTGCAGCAGGAAATGAAAAGTTAATGGAAAAACTTGGAATTTCTTATGTTTCCTGTAGTCATGTTGGAACAATCGTTCATCTGGCGCTGGATGGAAAGTATGCTGGACATATTTTGATTTCTGATGTGATTAAACCACATGCAAAAGAGGCGATTAAAGAACTGAAAAAAGCAGGCGTTACTAAGACCGTCATGTTGACCGGAGACCGCAAAAATGTTGCAGATGCAGTTGCTTCTGAACTTGGAATTAAAGAAGTTTACAGTGAACTTTTACCGGCGGATAAAGTTGCAAAAGTAGAAGAATTGCTTGCCAATAAAGAGGAAAAAGATAAACTGGCTTTTGTTGGAGATGGAATTAATGATGCTCCGGTACTTTCAAGAGCAGATATTGGAATCGCAATGGGAGCACTTGGTTCTGATGCGGCAATTGAAGCAGCAGATATTGTCTTGATGGACGATGACCCGCTTAAAATTTCAAAAGCAATTAAGATTGCCAAAAAATGTATCCGCATTGTATATGAAAATATTTACTTTGCAATTGGTATTAAAGTGCTCTGCCTGATTTTAGGTGCGCTTGGAATTGCAAATATGTGGATGGCAATTTTTGCTGATGTAGGGGTTATGGTAATTGCCGTATTAAATGCAATCAGAACCTTGTTTGTAAAAAATTTATAGAATAAAAAAAGCTAAAAATCAATAAGAGAAAGGATAGCGTTTGTTTTATGACAGAAAAATCAGAAGAAGTTTGCGAATCCTGTGAGTTGCATGAAAACCTTTTGGAAATTGTAAAAGAAATGATGCCGGAAGAGACAGAACTTTACGATTTGGCAGAACTTTTTAAAGTCTTTGGTGATTCGACAAGAATCCGAATTCTGTTTGTTTTATTTGAAGCAGAAGTGTGTGTCTGTGATTTGGCAAAGGCTTTGAATATGACACAGTCAGCCATTTCTCATCAGCTTCGGATTTTAAAACAAAATAAACTTGTGAAAAGTCGTAGAGAGGGAAAATCCGTATTTTATTCCCTTTCGGATGACCATGTGAGGATGATTATTGACCAGGGTCGGAATCATATTGAAGAAGATTAAAAACTGAAAAGAAAAGGAAAGAAAAGAAGAGACCTTTTTGGGTAGGAAAATCTATCGAAAGAGGTCTTTTTTTGATATAAAAAGCTTGACGAATCAAAAATACCTGCTATAATATGAAAATGATTTTCAATTTCAATATAGATAAGCTCAAAATTAAAAAAGAGATGGAAGTGGAAAACCCGTTCCGCTTCAGTGAGGATGTATTGACCATTTTATTGAGCATGTCGGAGCAGAACATGGTTTTAAGGTGGATCAGAAGTATACCATTTTATATGGATATTGTGAAGAATGTCAAAAAGAATAGATAGGAGAAACAATGAAAAAGACAGTAAGATTATTTTCGATTATGGCAGTTATAGTTGCAGGATGTACTACAGCATGTGGTCAGAATGCGATAAAAAATACAGCAAATGATTCAGGAAAAGTAAAGGTAATGACCAGTTTTTATACGATGTATGATTTTGCACAGAAGATTGGTGGGGAGAAAGTAGAGATTACCAATATGGTTCCATCTGGAACAGAACCACATGACTGGGAGCCTTCTGCAATTGATATCCGAAATATGGAAGATGCAGATGTGTTTATTTACAATGGGGCAGGAATGGAACACTGGGCGGAGGATATTTTAAAATCACTGGATAACTCTGAGTTGATTACAGTAGAGGCTTCAGAGGGTGTGGAATTGATAAGAGAAGGAAAAGAAAATGACCCGCATGTCTGGTTAGACCCTGAAAATGCGAAGATAGAAATGGAGCATATTAAAGATGCCTTCATTGAGGCAGACAAGGATAATGCAGAGTATTATAACAAGAATTATGAAACATACAGCAGGCAGTTGGATGGACTAAATCAGGAGTTTGAAGAGACATTATCCCAGGTGACCAATAAAGATATCATTGTAGCACATAAAGCATTTGGTTATCTTTGCAAAGCTTATGGATTAAACCAGATAGCAATTGAGGGTCTGATGCCGGATTCTGAGCCAGACCCTGCGAGAATGGAAGAAATTATTCAGTTGGCGAAAAAAAAGGAAATCAATACCATTTTCTTTGAAGAACTGGTAAGCCCAAAAGTAGCCAATACAATTGCGAAAGAAATTGGTGCGAAAACAGAGGTTTTAAATCCACTGGAGGGATTGAGCGAAGAACAGATGGATGCAGGAGAAGATTATTTTTCTGTTATGAGGACAAATTTAAAGCAGATTAAAAAGGCACTGGAAAATTAATGTGGAAAGATAGGACAACAGGAGGGAAACCGCATGAATATGGTTGAGATAAATGATATTTCATTTCATTATGCAGAGGTACCGGTTTTAGAAGACGTAAATCTGGAAGTCAGACAAGGCGACTATGTAATCTTAACAGGTGAAAACGGAAGTGGAAAGAGTACATTTTTGAAGCTGTTATTGAGAGAACTGATACCACAACAAGGAAGTATTAAAATGTTTGAAAAAGATATTTCCGGTGGATTTAAAGGAATGAAAATTGGTTATGTACCGCAAAACAGTATCAGTAAAAACCAAAATTTTCCGGCAACAGTAGAAGAGATTATGAGAACCGGGCTTTATGAGCCAATCTGGAAGCGTGGAATTTCCGGAAAAAAATATCAGAAAAAAATTTTAGAAGCATTGTCTGAGATGGAGATGGATTCTTTTTTGACAAGCCGGATAGGAGAACTTTCAGGTGGTCAACAGCAAAGAGTAATGCTTGCAAGGGCGTTAGTAGGAAAACCAGAACTTTTAATTTTAGATGAGCCGACGACTGGTATGGACAGTGTTTCGATTCAGTCTTTATGTGAAGTTCTGCAAAAGAGAAATGAAAAAGGGCTTACAATTCTTATGGTAAGTCATGGAAGCTTGAAGCCTTATACTGGGGCAAATCGGTTTTGGAATGCACAGGAAGGAAGGATTATAGAGGAATGATGAGTATATTGCAGTATGGATTTATGCAGCGTGCATTCATAGTTGGAATTTTACTGGCTGTGATTACACCATGCATTGGAATTACCATTGTTTTAAAAAGAATGTCCATGATAGGAGATGCACTTTCTCATGCTTCTTTGGCAGGTGTTGCACTGGGGCTTTTGCTTGGAATCAATCCGGTATTTGGAGCGGGTGCAACTTGTATCGTAGCGGCACTTGGAATTGAAGCAATCCGCAAAAAAATTCCAAGATATTCTGAAATGGCGATTTCGGTTATCATGTCAGCAGGAATCGGGCTTGCAGGTGTGTTATCCGGTTTCGTACAAAATAGTGCAAATTTTAACAGCTTTTTATTTGGAAGTATTGTTTCTATCAGTACAGGAGAAATGGCAGGTGTTTGTATCATCAGTGTTGCAGTTTTAGTAACATTAATGCTGTTTTATCGAGAATTGTTTTATATGGGATTTGATGAAAATGCGGCAAGAATTTCAGGTGTTCCGGTTCGGCAGATTAATTTTATGTTTACTATTTTAACTGCACTGACGGTTTCTGTTGCTTCAAGAACAGTGGGGGCTTTAATTGTTTCTTCCATGCTGGTTGTTCCGATAGCCTGTGGGATGCAGATGGGAAAAAGTTATAAAAATACTTTAATTGGTGCGATTTGCGTTGCAGTGTTTACAACGATTGCCGGTCTGGTGCTTTCCTATTATGTTGGCATAAAACCAGGCGGAACAATTGTCTTGCTTGAAGTGGTTATCTTCTTGATTTTGGTAGTTTTTAAGACTATTACAGGAAAAGGACATTAAAAAGAGAAAATCTCGTGAGGATAGATGTTTTTTGTCAGAAACCTATCATTACGAGGTTTCTTTTTTTCTGTTGGTAGACAATTGATTTTAATTTTAGTATAATAAATAGAAAATTCAGGAAGAGAAAGAAGAAAGAGCCATCAGTTGTCAGGGTGGTATAAGGTTTTTAAGAGAAACCAGTAGAGGAGAAGAAAGTATGGAACCGGATTACAAGATGACGATGCAGGAAGCAAAAGAGGAAACCAGACAGTTTAAAAAGATTTTCACAAATGTGCGTCTGATTGACCAGATGGTGTTACATCGGATTGAGCAGGAAGAAAGGATGAAATTCCAGGACGGTCATTGTAATGATTTCTGGAATAAAAACTGTCCATGTGAAAATTGTGTTTCTTTAAAAGCATTTGAGGGAAAAACTCAGAAAACAAAACTGGAGTTTATGGATTCTGATATTTATCAAGTGACAGCGCGCTATGTAGAAATTGATGGGACACCTTATGTGATGGAAATGTTTAAGTGTTTGGACAGTACATCCTTGATAGATGTTGCGGGACAGGAAAAGATTGTAAGTAAGTTTGCCAGATATAATGAAAAAGTTTATAAAGATGCTTTGACAGGAGCCTATAATCGTCGTTATTTTGAGGAACATATCAAAAAGATGACAGGTTCAATGGGTGTTGCAATGATTGATTTGGATGATTTTAAGCTGTATAATGACATTTTAGGTCATAATGCGGGAGATGCTGCACTTGAGACGATTGGAAAGATTGTTCAAAAAAGCATTGGTCCGGATAATATTTTAATTCGTTATGGCGGAGATGAATTTCTTCTGGTTGTTCCGAACGTAAAAGAAGATGAGTTTTTGAAAGAATTGCAGCAGATTCGAGATAAAATTCATGATGCAAAAGTTCCAGAGTATGCACAACTTCAGCTTTCTGTCAGCATTGGCGGTGTACTTTCAAATGATGAGACAATTGAAAGTGCCGTTTGTCGTGCAGACCGTTTAATGTATAGAGCAAAAAATCAGAAAAATATGGTTGTTTCTGAAAATGGAAAAATTGGAAGTGACGGAGTAGTACGAGAATTTATGGAAGAAGAGCAGACAAAACAACAGATTTTGATTGTAGATGATTCTGCGATGAACCGTGCAATTCTTTCCGAAATTCTAAAAGATGATTTTGAAATTTTAGAGGCAGAAAATAGTGAGGAATGTTTAAGCTTAATTGAGGAAAATGGTACAGGAATTGCCTTGATTTTGTTAGATATTGTAATGCCCGGGCTTGATGGATTTGGAGTACTTGAATTTATGAATAAAAACCGTTTTATTGAAGATATTCCGGTTATTATGATTTCGAGTGAATCTTCTAATGCACAGATTAGAAGAGCCTATGAGCTGGGTGTTTCCGATTATATCAGTCGTCCATTTGATGCCATGATTGTCTATCAGCGCGTCTTTAATACAATGAAGTTGTATGCAAAACAGCGCAGGCTGACAACTCTTGTTACAAATCAGATTTATGATAAAGAGAAAAATAACCGCATGATGATTAGTATCTTAAGCCAGATTGTAGAATTTCGAAATGGCGAGAGTGGACCTCATGTGTTACATATTAATACACTGACGGGTATGATTTTGGAAAAACTGGAGCAGAAAACGGATAAATATAATCTGTCCTGGTCAGAGCAGCAGTTAATTACAATCGCTTCTTCTCTTCATGATATTGGAAAAATTGCAATTGATGAAAAGATTTTGAATAAACCGGGAAAGTTGACTAAAGAAGAGTTTGAGATTATGAAAACGCATACTTTAATCGGTGCTTCCGTACTGGAAAATCTGGAATTATATCAGAATGAACAATTGGTAAAGATTGCTTATGAAATCTGCAGATGGCATCATGAACGTTATGATGGACGAGGATATCCGGATGGTTTAAAAGGAGATGACATTCCAATCAGTGCGCAGGTTGTATCTTTAGCGGACGTATATGATGCACTTACGAGTAAACGTGTTTATAAGGCAGCGTTTTCCCATGAAAAAGCAATGGAAATGATTTTGGGTGGGGAATGTGGAATCTTTAATCCAGTGCTTTTAGAATGTCTGGTAGAAATTCAGGATAAGATTCAGGGAGAATTAGAAAAGAGTGTGGACAAAGATTCTTATTTAAAAAAACAGACAGAAGGCCTTGCTTTATTTGCAATTTCAGGAACAGACAATTTTTTTAAGGGGGGGGGTACAACAAAAAGCTTCTTTGACAATGTGAGTGTTCGACCACAAAAAAATAAAGGCTGAGAAAAAATAAAAATGAGAGAAAAAGAATTAAAAGAGAGTAAGAAACAAAGTGAAAAGCAAAAACAAATTGTTCCTGTGATACAAAGTGGATTAATTTTAATATTGGTTGTATTTGTAATTTTTATGATGGTGCAGATTCAGCGTCTTCAGGGAACGGCAAGAGTCATCAACTATGCCGGTCTGGTAAGAGGAGCAACGCAAAGGGAAGTTAAACTGGAGATTACGAAAGAAGAAAGTGATGAGCTTATAAGATATCTGGATGATATATTGGATGGGTTGAAATATGGAAATGGAAACTATCATCTGACAAGACTTCCAAATAAAGATTATCAGAGTAAACTGGATATGCAGATTAAATACTGGCAGGAATTAAAAAATGAAATTTATAAGGTACGGGAAAAAGGATATGAGGCAACCGATGTTGTGGAAATGAGTGAGCGGTATTTTTCCTATGCAGATGATACCGTATCAGCTGCAGAAACCTACTCTGAAATGATTGCAGATAAAATCCGAATGTTAGAATATTTATCGGCATTTGATATGGTGTTGCTGATAGGTTTGATTATTGAACAGTATTTTCTGTCAAAAAAGATTGCGAAGGCAAATAAGCTGTTGAAGAAAAAAGCATATCTTGATGTGCATACAGAACTTCCAAATAAAAGTCGGTGTGAGGAGTTACTGCAAAATTCAGAGTTTTTATCGAAATCTACGGTATGCCTGATGTTTGATCTAAATAATTTAAAGATTGTAAATGATTCTTTGGGTCATGCCGCAGGGGACAGTTTGATTTCAAATTTTGCAAGGATTTTAAGAAATGTAGTTCTTGCTAAGGATTTTGTGGGAAGGTTTGGCGGAGATGAATTTATGGTTGTGCTTTATGAATCCGGAAGAGAAGAAGCAGAAGTATTATTGGGTGATTTGAAAGCACAAATTGAGAATTTTAATAAATACAGTAAGAGTTCACCTATCAGTTATGCTCATGGATATGCGGTTTCGGGGGATTACAGCGAGTGTACGCTTCGAACGCTTATGGATAAGGCAGACCATTCTATGTACATGAATAAGCAGAAAGAAAAAGGAACAAACCGTTAATAAAAAACCTGTGGAAATCAATTCCGCAGGTTTTTTTATCTGATAATTTTAAATTAATTTAAACAGGAGCGAACTGACTGTTATAAAGGGTGGCATAAAATCCATTTTTAGAAAGTAGTTCTTCGTGACTGCCCTGTTCAATAATGTGCCCATCTTTCATGACGAGAATGATATCTGCATTTTTAATCGTGGAAAGACGATGAGCAACAATAAAACTGGTTCGTCCATGCATCATTTTTTCAAAAGCTTTCTGGATACGAATTTCTGTCATAGTATCGATAGAAGAAGTTGCCTCATCAAGAATCAGCATTGGAGGCAGGCAGAGCATTACACGGGCGATGCAGAGTAACTGTCTCTGACCTTGCGAGAGGTTGTTTCCACCTTCGGAGAGAATAGTATCATATCCATCTGGCATACGCATAATAAAGCTGTGTGCATGAGCTTCTTTCGCAGCCTGAATGATTTCTTCTTTGGTTGCATCCGGATTTCCATAAGAAATATTTTCCCAGATGGAAGCCGATTTTAACCAGGTTTCCTGTAAAACCATACCATAAGAAGCACGCAGGGAATGACGAGTAATCGAATCAATATCATGTCCATCAATTTTAATTGAACCACCATTAATCTCATAGAACCGCATTAACAGGTTGATTAAAGTTGTTTTTCCGCAGCCTGTTGGACCGACAATGGCGATTCTCTGACCCGGATTTGCATGAAGATTGAGACCTTGAATCAATGGAACTTCTGGGGTATAAGAGAAATCAACTTGTTCTAAAGAAATCTCTCCTTTTGGTGAATCAAGTACAGCAGAATCTGCTTTATCATCAGAAATCGGTTTTTCATCAGAAATCGGTTTTTCATCAATTAATTCAAACACACGAGCCGCAGAAGCAAGGGAGTTCTGGAATTCCGTAATAACACTTGTAATTTCATTAAATGGTTTAGTGTACTGGTTGGTATAGCTTAAGAAGCTGGAAAGCTGGCCAACACTTAACATTCCATTGATAACACCGAAGCATCCGGAAATTGCAACACCTGCGTAGATACAAGAGTACATAAAACGGGTAGCCGGATTTGTAATGGAAGAAAAGAAAGTTGCTCGAAGCGAATAATTTGCCAGACGTTCATTGATTTCTTTAAATTGTTTCTGGGTTTCTTCTTCATGCCCAAATGCCTGTACGACTTTAATTCCCTCTAACATTTCATTGGTTAATCCGGTCAGTTCTCCCCTTGCCTCAGACTGTTTTTTGAACATAATAAAAGTCTTTTTTGAAATAAAGTTTGCAATAAAAAAGGACATTGGACTTAATACAACAACAACCAGAGTAATCAGAGGATTAATACTCAGCATAAATACAATTGTTCCAAGAATTGTAATGACACCGGTAAAAAGCTGGGTAAATCCAAGTAAAAGACCATCAGAAAACTGGTCGATATCAGTAATGACACGGCTGATTAAATCTCCTGAGGCATGGCTGTCCACATAAGAAAGCGGAAGTACCTGTAAATGGTTAAATGCCTGAACTCTTAAATCTTTTACGATTTTATAAGTGATTTTATTATTAATGTGATTCATAACCCATTGACATAATGCAGAGATTACAATGCATGTCAGGATTGTTGTGATAATAGAAATCAAACCATGGAAATTGACGTTTCCTTTAGAAAGAATGAAATCCACACCGTGTCCTGTCAAAATTGGTACATATAAAGTCAGGGCAACCGTAATCACAGAAAAGAGCAGGGACAATAAAACCAATGGAGTGTATGGACGAATACAGGCAAAAATACGTTTTAATGTAGATTGTTTTTTAGTTAGCTGTTTTGACACTGTAAGGCACCTCCTCTTTTGAAAGCTGTGAAGCACAGATTTCCTGATAAACTTCATTTTCTCTTAAAAGTTCTTCATGAGTTCCGATTCCGGCAAGCGTACCATCATCGAGTACGAGAATCTGATCAGCATTGCGGATGGTTGAAACACGCTGAGAAACCAAAAATACGGTTCTGTTTTGTATTTGTTTTTTAATGGCCTTTCTAAGTCTGGCATCCGTTGCAAAGTCAAGTGCAGAAGCACTGTCATCAAGGATCAGGATATCCGGATTTTTAACCAGAGCGCGTGCGATGGTCAGACGTTGCTTCTGACCACCGGAAAGATTAGAACCGTTTTGTTCAATCATCAGGTCAAGTCCCTGGTCTTTGGAATCGACAAATTCTTTTGCCTGTGCAATTTCGAGTGCCTGATAAATTTCTTCATCAGTGGCATTTTTTCTTCCCCAGCGCATGTTTTCTCGCAACGTGCCTTTAAAAAGCTGGGCTTTTTGTGGAACCATGCCGATATGTTTGCGGATAGAAACCGGATTTAAAGTTTTGACATTACCTCCGTCTACCTCTACACTTCCGTTTTGAACATCATAGAAGCGGGGAATTAAATTGACAAGGCTTGATTTCCCGGAACCGGTTCCACCGATAATTCCGATCGTCTGTCCTGGCATAGCTTTAAACGTAATGTTACTTAAAACTTCTTTTGCTGTTTCATTATAAGAAAATGAAACATTTTTAAATTCAACAGCAGCAGTTCCGGCAATGCTTCCGATTGGGGTCTTAGATGCCAGGAAAGCTCCTTCTTCTTTAATAGAAGGCTGCATGTCGAAGATATTGTTGACACGGTTTAAACTGGCAATTGCTTTGGAAAGCAGGATGATTAAGTTTGCCAGTTTGATTAATTCAACCAGAATCTGGGACATATAGTTAATTAAGGCAATGACCTGTCCCTGAGTTAATCTGCCAAGATAAACCTGATTTCCGCCAGACCATAAGATGGCGATGATACCAAGGTTGATGATAACATAAGTAACTGGATTTAACAGGGCAGAAATTTTTCCGACGTGAATCTGGCGAAAGAAAAGCTGGCTGCTTTTTTTTCCAAACGATTCCATTTCACTTTCCTGACGGTTAAATGCGCGTACAACACGGATTCCCAGAAGATTTTCACGGGTGGAAAGTAAAACATCGTCAAGCTGTTTCTGTACGTTTTTATAAAGCGGCATGGTAATTAACAGGATTGCAAATACGACGACTGCCAGTGCAGGAATCACTATGACAAAAGGAATCGCAGCTTTTGCATCTACCGTAAATGCCATAACCATAGCACCAAATACAACAAATGGGGAGCGCAGAAACAGACGCAGAAACATGTTAATCCCGTTTTGTACCTGATTGACGTCATTTGTCATTCGGTTGATTAAAGTAGAAGTTCCAAGGGTATCAATTTCCTTAAAGGAAAGGGTGTTGATATGGGCAAATAAATCATTTCGTAAATCTCGTCCGGTGGAAACAGCAGATTTTGCTGCAAAATACTGTGCGGTAATTGCAAAACCAAATCCGATGATTCCAAGCAGGACAAGGAGAGCACCCATACGCCACAGATATCCGGCATTTTTCTGGTAGATACCGATATCAATCATTTTGGCGACAACCAGAGGAACAAACAGCTCAAAGCTTGCTTCAAGCATTTTAAAAAGTGGAGCAAAGAGTGTTGCCAGAGGATGTCTTTTTAGGTAAGTCAATAATCGTTTCATGAGTTTAAAATATTCTCCTTTTTCTCCTTATAAAATGATGTGAGTGTCAGAAATAAATTTTCTCACAAACATCTTCCATTATAGTGTGTGCGCAATAAAAAAGCAATCAGACATTAAAAAAAGAAAGGATAATAAATTTGAAACAAGAAAGTTTGAAACAAAAAAGAAGCTCCGGCAAAATAGGAACTTCTTTTTTGTTTCTCTCATACTTCTTTTTTATTTCGCAAAACATTTCTTTTCTTTTATTATTTATTTATATCTTATTTTAGAGCAAGATTTTTTTGTACATGTTGTTTGATTGCTTCAAAACTCTGTTTGCTGATAACGTGTTCCATTTTGCAGGCATCTTCAGCAGCAATTTTTGAGTCTACACCTAAAGCAGTGAGCCAGGATGTCAGAAATTCATGTCTTTCATATATCATTTCCGCAATCTCTTTTCCAGAATCGGTCAGATAAATAAAGCCTTCTTTTGTAACAGTAATCTGTTCTTTTTGACGGAGATTTTTCATGGCAACACTAACACTCGATTTTTTAAAACCGAGTTCCTCAGCGATATCCACAGAGCGTACAACGGGACGGGTTTTGCTTAATAAAAGTATGGTTTCAAGATAGTTTTCAGCTGATTCATTCGTATGATACATAAGAGTTACCACCTTTTCTTCGATTCCTTATAAGTATATCACATTTGGAAAAGATTTACACTAACTATTTTATGGCAATAAAGCTTGAATGCAGATAAGCAAGTAGCGGAACGGATTGCGAATGTCTGCTTTACAACTGTATTTTTATAAAAAACAAAAAAAGTTCTTGACTTCTAATGCACGTTAGCATATACTAACTGTGAACGTAAAGAAACGTAATGATAACATTTCTCAAAAGAGAGGGTGAAACATGATGCCTTTAACAATGGTAAAAACCGGAGAAACAAATGTGATCCGTAAAGTTGGCGGAAAAGAAGAAACCAGAAGATTTCTTGAAAATCTGGGCTTTGTAGTCGGAAGCGAAGTTGTAGTTGTATCCGAGATCAGCGGAAACCTGATTGTAAATATTAAAGATTCCAGAGTTGCCATCGGAAAAGATATGGCAAACAAAATTATGGTAGGATAGAAAAGGAGCATCAGACATGAGAACATTAAAAGACGTACCTTGTGGAGAAACAGTAAAAGTAGTAAAGTTAGTAGGTACAGGTCCTGTAAAAAGGCGTATTATGGACATGGGTATCACAAAAGGTGTAGATGTCTATGTGCGTAAAGTAGCACCGCTTGGTGACCCGATTGAAGTAACTGTAAGAGGTTATGAATTATCTGTAAGAAAAGCAGATGCTGAAATGATTCAGATTGATTAATTTTTTTTGCATCTAAGTTAGCAAATACTAATACTTGGTAGACTAACATAAGATAGATTAGACAAAGAAATGCCTGAGGGCGGAAAGAGGTAGAAAGATGGCAACAATAGCGTTGGCAGGAAATCCTAACTGCGGAAAAACAACATTGTTCAACGCACTGACGGGTTCAAATCAGTTTGTTGGAAACTGGCCAGGTGTAACCGTAGAGAAAAAAGAAGGTAAGTTAAAAGGACATAAAGATGTTACAATCACTGACCTTCCAGGTATCTATTCCTTATCTCCGTACACACTGGAAGAAGTGGTAGCAAGAAACTATCTGATTAATGAAAGACCGGATGCAATTTTAAATATCGTAGACGGTACAAACATTGAGCGTAACTTATACTTATCCACACAGCTTATGGAACTTGGAATTCCGGTTATCATGGCTGTTAACATGATGGATATTGTAGAAAAAAATGGTGACAAGATTCATATTGACAAGCTGGCAAAAAGCCTTGGATGCGAAGTAGTAGAAATCTCCGCATTAAAAGGAACTGGTGTACAGAAAGCAGCAGAAAAAGCAGTTGTAATTGCAGAAAAGAAAAACCGCAACATTCCGGTACATAAATTTGCAAGTGAAGTAGAAGCAGTTTTAGAATCCATCGAAGAGAAACTTTCCGGTATTGTTCCGGAAGAACAGAAGAGATTCTTCGCAATCAAGCTCTTAGAAAGAGATGATAAAATTAGGGAGCAGGTAAGCAATCTTCCAGATGTTTCTGCTGAAATCGCTAAAATTGAAGAAGAGATGGATGATGATACAGAAAGTATTATCACAAATGAGCGTTATGTTTATATTTCTTCTATTATTGACCATTGCTTTACAAGAGGAAAGAAAGATAAAGTAACAACTTCTGATAAAATTGACCGAATTGTAACAAACCGCTTCCTGGCTCTGCCAATCTTTGCGGTAATTATGTTTATTGTATATTATGTCTCTGTAACAACAGTTGGTACTTGGGCAACAGACTGGGCAAATGACGGTGTATTCGGTGATGGATGGAGTCTGTTTGGTCTGGTTGATGTACCTGGTGTGCCGGTTGTTATTGGAAATCTGTTAGACGCAGTAAACTGTGCTCCATGGTTAGAGGGGCTGATTCTCGACGGTATTGTAGCCGGTGTTGGTGCGGTACTTGGTTTCGTTCCTCAGATGCTGGTATTATTTATCTTCCTTGCATTTTTGGAATCCTGTGGTTATATGGCACGAGTTGCTTTCATCATGGATAGAATTTTCCGTAAATTCGGTCTTTCCGGAAAATCATTTATTCCGATGTTAATTGGAACCGGTTGTGGTGTACCTGGAGTTATGGCTTCCCGTACAATCGAAAACGACCGTGACCGTAAAATGACAATTATGACAACAACATTTATCCCTTGTGGTGCAAAACTTCCGATCATCGCCTTAATCGCAGGTGCATTATTCGGCGGTGCTTCATGGGTAGCACCAAGTGCATATTTTGTTGGTATTGCAGCAATTATCTGCTCTGGTATTATTCTTAAGAAAACAAAAATGTTTTCAGGTGAGCCGGCACCATTCGTAATGGAGCTTCCTGCATACCACATGCCTACCGTAAGTAATGTACTGAGAAGTATGTGGGAAAGAGGCTGGTCTTTCATTAAGAAAGCGGGTACTGTTATCCTTCTTTCTACAATCGTAGTATGGTTTACTTCTTACTTCGGATGGGTAGATGGACAGTTCCGTATGTTAGAAGATTTGGAACTTGATCACAGTATTTTAGCAAGAGTTGGTAGTGCAGTTGCATGGATTTTCGCTCCTCTTGGATGGGGAAACTGGAAATCAGCAGTGGCAGCAATCACAGGTCTTGTAGCAAAAGAAAACGTAGTAGGTACCTTTGGTATCCTTTATGGATTCTCAGAAGTTGCAGAAGATGGTACAGAAATCTGGGGAAGCCTTGCCGGAAGTATGACAGCAGTTGCTGCATATTCCTTCCTGGTATTCAACCTGCTTTGTGCTCCATGCTTTGCAGCAATGGGAGCTATCAAACGTGAAATGAACAATGCAAAATGGTTCTGGTTTGCAATTGGATATCAGACCCTGCTTGCTTATGTTGTATCTCTTTGTATTTACCAGATTGGTACTTTAATCACAGCTGGTACATTCGGAATTGGTACAATTGTAGCATTCCTCTTAGTAGCCGGATTTGTGTACCTGTTAGTAAGACCATATAAAGAAAGTACAACTTTAAAAATGGGAGCAGTTCGTACTGCAAAATAATAATAAATGCTAATTGGAGGCAAAAGTTTTGCCTCCAATATTTTTGAATTTATTGCTTTAAAGGGTTGACAATCCGAACATTTCGTATTAGAATAAATGACAACAAAAGCAAAACCGATGAGAAAGAGTAGTAAGCTTATTCATGAAGGAACAGAGAGCTGCGGTGGTGAAATGCAGTACGAATTGATTTGCTGAATGGACTTTTGAGGGCAGTCCGAACATGGAAGAAATAAGTAGGCACTGTCGGGGAACCGAAACCCGTTATCAGTAAGGAGTGTATGATAGTACATGCGTAAAGTGGACATGAAAAATGTTAATTTGAGTGGTACCGCGATAATAAGAATTTATTACCGTCTCAAGCTTAGGCTTGAGGCGGTTTTTTATTTCATAGGAGAAACTCCTATCGGAAATAAATCCTATCATGTTTTGTTTTTGTTAAGAAAATACAGAGACAAGAAAAGGAGAAAAAAAGATGAGAAGAAAAGTATTAGCAATGGTATTAAGCGCAGTAATGACAGCAGGAGTACTTGCAGGATGCGGAAACAGTTCAGCAGAGAAAAGCACTGCAGATACAAAAGGTACAGATAGTAAAGAAGCAACCTATACAGTTGGAATTTCCCAGTTTGCAGAGCATGCTTCTCTGGATAACTGCCGTGAAGGATTTTTAGAAGGTTTAAAGGAAGCTGGAATTGAAGAAGGTGTAAATTTAGATGTCATCTTAGATAATGCGCAGGCAGATACCGGCACAGCAGCAACAATTGCAGATAACTTTGTTTCTAAAAACGTAGATTTGATTTGTGCAATTGCAACTCCGGCAGCTATGAGTGCATATAACAGCACAAAAGGAACCGAAATTCCGGTTATCTATACCGCAGTTTCAGATCCGGTAGCAGCACAGCTTGCAACAGAAGATGGAACCCCGGTTGGGAATATTACAGGTACTTCTGATGCACTTCCGGTAGAAGAACAGTTAAAGATGATTCGTGCCACTCTTCCGGATGCTAAGAAAATCGGTATTCTTTATACAACAAGTGAGACAAACTCTGAAAGTACGATTGCTACCTATAAAGAGTTGGCCGGAGATTATGGATTTGAAATTGTAGACACTGGTATTAATACAATTGCTGATGTAGAAATGGCAGCGAAAGACTTGGTAACAAAAGTAGATTGTATTACAAACTTAACAGATAATACAGTAGTATCTGCACTTCAGACCGTACTTGCGGCAGCAAACGATGCAAAAATTCCTGTTTTTGGCTCTGAAGTAGAACAGGTAAAAAATGGCTGCCTTGCTTCTATGGGAATTGATTATGTTTCTCTTGGAAAACAGACTGGAGAGATGGCAGCAAAAGTATTAAAGGGAGAAGCAAAAGCTTCTGAATTAAATTATGAATTAATCACAGAGCCAAGCTTTTACGGAAATACAGAAGTAGCAGATAACTTAGGAATTACACTGGATGAAAGCTACGTGTCTGACGCAGCAGAAATGTTCGATTCCATCGAAGTAGAATAAGCGGAGGAACAAAAAAGATGGCTTTAATTCAAAGCGTAATTGAACAGGGGCTTATTTATGCGATTATGGCTCTTGGCGTTTACATTACTTATAAAATTCTGGATTTTCCGGATTTAACCGTAGATGGCAGCTTTCCTATGGGAGCCGCCATCACGGCGGCTTTAATCAGTAAAGGATTTAATTCACTTTTAACGCTTCCAATCTGCTTTTTGGCAGGAGCACTCATTGGAGCATTAACCGGACTGATTCATGTAAAATTAAAAGTAAGAGATTTACTTTCCGGTATTATTATGATGACAGCACTTTATACAGTGAACTTAAGAATTGCAGGAAGAGCAAACCTGCCGATTTATAATAATTCGAATATTTTTGAGAATGCAGTGGTAGACAGGATTTTCCCAGAAGCACTTGTTCCTTATAAAACTGTGATTATTATCTTAATCATTACTTTAATCAGCAAGTATTTTTTGGATTGGTATTTAAGTACAAAGTCTGGTATGCTGCTTCGTGCTGTGGGTGATAACGAAAAAATTATTACTTCTCTTGGAGTGGATAAAGGACTGGTAAAAATTGTTGGACTTGCTGTTTCAAATGGTCTGGTAGCTTTAAGTGGATGTATTTTTGTACAACAGCAGCGTTATTTTGATGTTTCTATGGGAACCGGTACCGTTGTAATCGGACTTGCCAGTGTTATCATGGGAACAAGTGTATTTAAGAAAGTGACAATTTTAAGGGTGACAAGCAGTGTTGTCATTGGCTCTATTTTTTATAAAGCCTGCGTAGCACTTGCAATTCGTCTTGGATTCCCATCAACGGATACAAAATTTATTACGGCTGCCATTCTTCTGATTATCTTAGTAGTAGGAATGGAACGAAGAAAGAAGGTGAAAATCCATGCTTGAGTTAAAACATATTCATAAATATTACAATCCGGGAACAGTCAATGAAATGTGTCTGTTTGATGATTTTAATTTTAAAGTAGAAGATGGAGAATTTGTTGCGGTAGTGGGAAGTAACGGTTCTGGAAAAACGTCTATGCTAAATATTGTCTGTGGAAGTATTGGCGTGGACTCCGGAAAGATTCTGATTAACAATCAGGATATTACGAATATGAGTGAACATAAGCGCCTTTCTAAAATCGGTCGTGTTTTTCAGGACCCGTCTCTTGGGACTTGTCCATCCATGACAATTATGGAAAATATGGCACTGGCAGAGAATAAAGGAAAACCTTACAATCTTGGTTTCTGCGTGCGTAAAAAGCGAAAAGAATACTATCAGGATTTGCTTCGTCCATTAAATCTTGGTTTAGAGGATAAAATGGATGTAAAAGTAGGTTCACTTTCCGGTGGGCAAAGACAGGCAATGGCACTTTTAATGTCTACTATGACACCGATTGAATTTTTGATTTTGGATGAACATACAGCTGCACTTGACCCGAAAACCGCAGAGATCAATATGCAGTTGACGGACCAGATTGTAAAGGAAAAGAAACTGACTTCACTTATGGTGACACATAATCTTCGTTATGCTCTTGAGTATGGAAATCGAATTATTATGATGCATCAGGGAAAGGTTATCTTAGATAAAAAAGGGAAAGAAAAAGAAGCATTAAATGTAGATGATGTGCTGGCAAAATTCAATGAAATCAGCATTGAGTGTGGAAATTAGAAAAGAAACGTAGTAAAATAAAGAGAGCAGGATTAAAATACGCTCGGGATTTCTGAAGGCGAAAGCCTGTGAGATTCCGAGCGTATTTTAGCTAAACAAGAGATTATTAGTATTGAAGGTTAAAGGAGAGGGAAAAATATGCCTGTAACATTGCAGCAGATAGCAGAAGCCGCCGGTGTTTCAAGAGGGACGGTTGACCGTGCATTGAAAAACAGGGGGCGGGTTAATGCGGAAGTCGCAGAAAGAATCCGAAAAATAGCAAAAGAAATGGGATATCAGCCAAGCCGTGCGGGACGTGCACTTGCTATGGCAAAAAAGAATGTAAAGATTGCAGTGATTCTTCAGTCTGCTCAGACACCATTTATGAATCTGGTGTCAGAAGGAATTTTGGCAGCCAAACAGGAAGTAGAAAGTCTTGGCGGAAGTGTGGAAGTATTTCCGGTAAAAGGGGTGGATGCCCAGAGTGTTATGGAAATTATGGATAAGCTTTATGAAGAACAGTATTCTGGAATTGCTTTAGTGCCGTCCGAGGATAGTGTATTAAAGAATAAAATCCGACAGTTTGCGGAAGAATATGAAATTCCGATTGTGACCTTAAATTCCGATGTTGAGGATACGAAACGCTTGTGTTATGTTGGGCAAAACGGAATTCAGAGTGGAAGAACGGCAGCAGGATTGATGGGAGAAATTATCGGTGAAAAAGGGCAGGTTGTTGTTATTTCCGGACATATTTCCAATCCATCATTAAATAATAGGGCGAGGGGCTTTCAGTCAGAGATTATGGATGAATTTCCAGAGATAGAATTGATTCATACAAGATATTCTTACGATGATGACTGGGTAGCAGGAAAGATTGTAGAAGAATTAATCGAACAATATCCGAATTTATCTGGAATCTATATAACCGGTCCGGCCGTAAAGGGAATCTGCGAGGCACTGGAAAAACTTGGAAAAGGCAAATCTATTAAAGTAATAGGAAATGATTTCTTGAGTGAAAATAAAAAATGGATGGAAAAAGGAGTGATTAATTTTTTAATCGGTCAGGATGCTTATGTGCAGGGATATGAGCCGGTTATGATATTATTTCGGCTTTTCTTAGACCATAAAGAACCGAAAGAAGAGTATCAGTATACAGAAATTGTAATTAAAACCAAATACAATATGTAAGACTAAAAAGAATTGAAGTTTCAATAATGAAAAAGAAATTTCAATTCTTTTTTGAATTAAAATGTACACGTGAACGCAAACAAAAAAGAAAAAATAAAAGAAACTATTGAGGGTGAGAAAAAATTAACAGAATATCTCAAATAAATTACCAAAACAAGAATTAATTATATAGTAAAAAATACCAATAAAAAGAGCTTAAAAATAGAAAAAAGTAAATATATCCAAAAAAGAAGTGTTTAAATTGTATAAAAAATATATTGCGTACACGTGCACACTATGCTAAAATAACATCATCAAATGAAACACGAAATAAAAATTAAAAAACAAAAAAATAAAAAGATGATGGAGGAAAAAAATTATGTTAAGAGTTGGAGTAATTGGATGCGGTGGAATGGGAAAGGACCATATCAGAAGACTGACAAACAAAATTCAGGGAGCAGAAGTAGTAGCAGTTTCCGATGTGTTTGAAGAAAGCGCAAAACAGGCAGCTGAAATCTGTGGTGCAAAAGTTTACACAGATGCAAATGAATTGATTCATGACCCGGAAGTAGATGCGGTATTTATTGTTTCTCCTGGATTTGCACATGTAGATTCCCTGCTTGCAGCAATCAAAGCAGGAAAACGAATCTTCTGTGAAAAACCGTTATGTACCACTGCTGAGGATTGTTTAAAAGTAGTAAATGCAGAAGTGGAATCTGGAAAACATTTAATTCAGCTTGGATTTATGAGACGTTATGATAAAGGTTATATGCAGGTAAAAGAAGCACTGGCAACCGGAGAATACGGAGAACCGCTGATGCTTCACTGCACACACAGAAATCCGGAAGTTGGAACAAATTACAATACACCGATGGCAGTTCATGATACAGCAATTCACGAAATCGATGTACTTCACTGGTTAGTAGATGATGAATATGAATCCGCTCAGGTGATTATGCCAAAAGTAACAAAATATTCTCATTCTGAATTAAAGGACCCACAGATTATGCTGCTTCGTACCAAAAAAGGTGTGTGCATTGATGTTGAAGTCTTTGTAAACTGCAAATTTGGATACGACATTAACTGTGAAGTGGTTTGTGAAGATGGAGCAATTAAAATGCCGTCTCCAATTTACCCAAGCATCCGTAAAAATGCAGCTGTTTCCACTACCATTGATACAGACTGCTTCGTAAGATTTAAAGACGCTTATGATACAGAAGTTCAGGACTGGGTAGACGCAGCAAGCGAAGGCGTGATTAAAGGACCAAATGCATGGGATGGATATCTTGCAGCGGTTACCGCAGATGCGCTTGTAAAAGCACAAGAGACAGGTGCAATTGAAAAGATTGAAACAGCAGTAGAAAAACCAGAATTCTATAAATAAGACGATAAGCGGGTAAATTGAAATAAGATTCTGAAGCTGTCCCTGATGGGTTTATGCGACAGTTTCAGAATCAGAAAATCAGAAAAAGGAGAAAAAACCGATGAAATTAGGATTTAACGAAGCAACAGCATTAGAATGTAAAGGACAGTCTTTACTGGCAGATATGGAAATGTGTGAAAAATATGGATTTGATTATATTGAAATTCGTTTTGACTGTGTCAGAGAGTACTTAAAAGAACATACTTTAGAAGAACTGGCAGACTGGTTTAAAAATCATCACTTAAAACCATGGGCTTACAATACATTAATCTTCTTTAATCAGAGAGATGAGGCAGGAGAAAAAGAAATTGATGAGGAAGTTGATTTCATTTTGGAAGTGTCCAAAGCAATTGGAATGAAGATGTTAATTACGGTACCAAGTTTTGATGTAAAAGATAAAACTGTTTCTGAAATCAAGGAAGAAGCAGTGGAAAGACTTCGTTATCTTTCAGATAGAGTCGGCAAAGATATGAAGATTTCTCTGGAATTTTGCGGAGCTCCAAACTGTTCCATCAACCAGTTCGGTACGGCTTATGATGTAGTAAAAGCAGTAGACAGAGAAAATGTAGGTGTGACCGTAGATACCTTCCATTTCCATGAGATGTGCTCTAAGTTAGAAGATTTAAGAGCAGCAGATGGTAAGAAAATCTTTGCTTATCATTTGAATGACTGTGAAGACCTTCCGCTTGGCTCTTGTGGAGATGATAAACGTCTCTGGCCGGAAGAAGGGGTGGTAGACCATGCTGGAATTGCATCTGCTTTAAAAGAAATCGGGTTTGATGGAGTTTGCACTATCGAGGAATTTCGTCCGGAATATTATGAAATGTCTCACGAAGAAAATGTGAAAAAAGCAGCCGAAGTAACAAGAAGTTTTGTACAAAAATATTTTGGATAGGAGTAAACTTAAAACAGGAGAAGAATAAAACAACAGGGAGAAGACAAAGGCGGGTATTTTACCCGCTTTGTCTGAAAAAAGGAGAAAATGTATGATAAAGGGCGGAATACCTGAACTGTTGAATTTTAAGCAGAAGGGAAAAAACATGGATGAATTTATCAAGGTTCCGGTCAGCGAAAAACTTGCATATTGTTTTGGTGACCCGGCATTAACCTTGATGTACACGATGACTACGACACTTTTGATTTATTTCTACACAAATGTAGTAGGAATTTCAGTTGGAGCCGTCGGAATGATTATGTTAGTATCTCGTGTGTTTGATGGATTTTCGGATGTACTGATGGGAACAATTATTGACCGTACCCATTCTAAGTATGGAAAAGCCAGAATCTGGATTTTGCGTCTGGCTCTGCCTTATGCGATAGCGGCAATTTTACTGTTTACCATGCCGTCAATTGGGAGCATGGGAAAAATTATTTATGCCTTTGTGACTTATAACATTATGAATACGGTTGTCTATACAGCAATCAGTCAGCCGTTTCATGCACTGGGCTCTTTAATGAGTCGTGACAGAAGAGAACGTGATGTTATCTGTAACATCCGAATGGTACTTTCTATTACTGCAAGTATGGTAATTACTGCATTTACGCTTCCGTTAATTAATAAAGTGGCAAAGATAATTCATAACGAACAGATGGCATGGATTATTGTAACGGCAGTCTATGCAGGCGTATCAGTACTGGTTTTAATTAATACTTATATGACTTGCACCGAGCGTGTACAGGCAGCAGCGAAGGTAAAAGAAAATATTCCGTTCTTAAAAGCATTTAAGACAACTGTTACAAACCGTTATTTCCTGATTGCACTTGGACTGATGATTTTCTATACCGCATATCAGATTATTATCGGAACAGATTTAACTTATTATTGTCAGTACGTATTGGGAAATGTAGACCTTGTAATGCCGCTCTCAGCAGCAGAAAAAGTTGCAACGATTGTGGGAATTGCGATGCTTCCGAAAATTTTACCGAAATACGGAAAAAGAAATCTGATTTGTGCAGGATGTGCACTTGGAATCGTAGGTCAGTTAATTTTTCTTTTAAATATTACAAGTGTTCCGCTGGGGGTTTTGACCTGTATTATGAGAGGGTTTGGAATTGCACCGTTTTATGGGGTACAGTATTCTCTTCCGGGTGACGCCATTGAATATGGTCATTGGAAATCCGGACTGCGTGTAGAAGGTCTGATGTTTTCTTCTATGAGTATGGGACAAAAAGCAGGTTCTGGTATCACTTCTGCAATCATGAGTGGAATTTTGGCAGCAGCAGGATTTAATGGATTAAAAGCAACCGCAGCAGAACAGACAAGTGGTGCAATTACAGCAATTAAAGGCTTTTATCTGTATGTGCCGATTGGAATCTGGGTCGTGATGCTCTTAATTGCAGCCTGTTATAAATTGGATAAAGTGTATGACAAGATGATGCAGGAATTAATTGCAAGAGAAGGAAAAGAAGGGAAAGAAACACAAGAAGCCCTTCCGTCTATGGCAGTTTCAGAAAATCAGATAAATGTGGCAATCGGTCGTGTCTATGGAAGCAGTGGAAGAAAAATTGCAGAAGAACTGGCAAAAGAATTAAACTGCCGTCTCTATGACCGTCAGATTATCTGCCTTTTAGCAGAAAAGATGGGAATGGAAAATGCGGATTTGGAAAGCGTTCAGAAATATCTGGATACTTATAATTATGGAACAGTAGAAACTACGTTCTCACCGTATTCGTATTCGGTATCCGGAACAGTTGGAGATATGAGCCCTGTAGAAATGTTTGAGACACAGAGTCGTCTGATTCGAGGACTTGCAAAAAAAGCACCAGGTGTATTTTTAGGTCGTTGTGCAAACTTTGTGTTAAAAGAAACTCCTCATACCTATTCTTTCTTCTTATATGCAGATGATGATTATCGTGCAAAGGAGGCAAAAGAATATTATGATGGAATGACACTGGCTGATTTAAATCAGAGAGATAAATTAAGAAATGACTATTATGAACACTTTACGGGAATTAAACGAGATGACCCGAAACACTATGACATGGTAGTAAATGTATCAAAGACCGGCGTAGAGGGTGCGGTTGCTATGATACTGGAGTATATTAAAAACAAGGAAAAAGGAGAATAAAAAATGCTGGATAAGAATAAAGTAAGACTTGGAATTGCTCCGATTGCGTGGACAAATGATGATATGCCGGATCTTGGAAAAGAGAATACATTTGAGCAGTGTGTCAGTGAGATGGCATTAGCTGGATTTACCGGTTCTGAAGTGGGTGGAAAATATCCGACCGATACAGCTGTGTTAAAGAAAGCTTTGGACTTAAGAAACATATCTATCTGCAATCAGTGGTTTTCTTCTTTCCTGATTTCCAAACCTTATGAAGAGACCGAAAAAGAATTCATCAAAGCAACTGATTTCTTAAAAGAAATGGGTGCAAAGGTGATTGGTGTTTCCGAGCAGAGCTATAGTATTCAGGGAAAAATGGAACAGCCTGTATGGGAAGGCAAGTATATCATGAATGAGGAAGAGCGGAAACTTTTGGCAGACGGTTTGAATAAACTCGGAAAGATTGCAAAAGACAAAGGAATGACCTTAACCTTTCATCATCACATGGGAACAGTCGTACAGACGGAAGAAGAAATTGATAAATTTATGGAACTGACAGACCCTGAATTGGTATTTTTACTCTTTGACAGTGGACATTTATCATTTGCAGGAATTAATCCGGAAAATGTATTGAAAAAATATGTGAACCGTGTCAAACACGTCCATTTAAAAGATATCCGTAAAGAAATGGTGGAAAAATCAAGAGCTGAGAGATGGAGTTTCTTAAAAGGGGTCAGAGAAGGCGTGTTTACCGTACCAGGAGATGGAGATGTAGACTTTGCACCAATCTTTTCTATCTTAGAAGAAGCAGGCTATGAGGGCTGGGTTGTTGTAGAGGCAGAACAGGATCCTGCAAAAGCAAATCCATTAGAATATGCAATCAAGGCACGTAAGTACATTCATGAGGTTTGTGGATTATAGAATTTAAGAAAGGCAGGATAAGGCTATGAAAATTGCATTTGATGTAGATGTATTGGCAAAACAGATGGATATCAATCGTATGGTTCATCAGGTCGCAGATTGGGGTTATAAATATATTGAGCAGTCTCCACATCCAAGAATTAATCCATTTTATAAACATCCGCTGTTTTCAAAAGAATGTGAACAGGAATACAGAAAAGCACTCCGGGAAACCGGTGTTGAGATTTCTTCTTTCATCGTCGTATACCGCTGGTCCGGTCCGA
>OLNW01000259.1_pt1 | contig 67694 bp, 53 predicted proteins | sample 1672121 | NCBI WGS metagenome assembly OLNW01 (sample SAMEA3136648, study PRJEB25190) | human gut metagenome
GGAATAGTTTTCAATGCCGGAACAAAAACCGGTTTCCCGCATCATCTCGATATCAAAATTGGTCCGCTCCGCGATTCGCTGGGCCTCCAGAAGCTTATCCTCGCTCTTGAAATAACGAACCTGCTCTTTCAATTCTTCCTCGATGTGAACGGCTGCTTCTTTGATCTTTTCCATAGGAGTAACGTAATGGGAAGCCGGGAAAATTGCCACATGCTCCAGCGTCCGCTTCACCGTTCCCATCAGAGGATCGATCTCCGTGATCCGGTCGATCTCATCCCCGAAAAACTCCACCCGAACCGCGGTCTCCGAAGACTCCGCTGGAAAGATCTCCAGCACATCCCCCCGCACCCGGAAAGTGCCGCGGTGGAAATCCATGTCATTTCGGTCATAATGGATATCAATGAGCTGATGAATCACCTCATCACGGTCTTTCTCCATGCCCGGCCGGAGAGAGATCACCATCTCTTTATAGTCCACCGGGCTGCCCAGACCGTAAATGCAGGACACGCTGGAGACAATGATCACGTCTTTCCGCTCCACCAGGGCCATAGTGGCGGAGAGCCGAAGCTTATCGATCTCATCGTTGGTCGAGGCATCCTTGGCAATATAGGTATCCGAGGACGGCACATAGGCCTCCGGCTGGTAATAATCGTAGTAGGAGACAAAGTATTCCACGGCATTTTCCGGAAAAAACTCTTTAAATTCCCCGTAAAGCTGGGCCGCCAGCGTCTTATTGTGGGCGATGATCAGCGTGGGCTTATTCAGCTGCTGAATCACATTCGCCATCGTAAAGGTCTTACCCGACCCCGTGACTCCCAGAAGCGTCTCCGCCTGATTTCCCTCCCGGAAGCCCTTCACCAGCTCCGCGATGGCCGCCGGCTGATCGCCGGTGGGCTGATATTCGGAATGCAACTCAAAATGATCCATGGAAACCTCCTTCTTGCACTATCTATCTCTAAGGCGGCTTCGCCGCCCGGTTTGCGCTCTGTCTTCCGATTATAGCAGAAATTTTTTTAAAAGTATAGGGGTGTTTTCGAATATTTGTTCTGTTTTTTATGTCATAACATCAAAGTATTACCTTTTTCCACCCCCATATGCTATAATCCTCTGAGACAAACGAAACTATTTTTAAGGAGTGAACTTTACATGGAATTAGTGAACGGACGGCCGGAAGATACAGCCGGGAGACTGGAGAAAGAAATTCGGACTTATGATTTTCTGGATAGTTTGGGGGTGGCTTATCAGAGGATCGATCATGAGGCAGCCATGACGATGGAAGCCTGCGAGGAAATCGACAAGATGCTTGATGCCACGATTTGCAAGAATCTCTTTCTCTGCAACCGGCAGGAAACCAGCTTTTACCTGCTGATGATACCGGGGGATAAGAAATTTAAGACGAAAGAGCTCTCCTCACAGATCGGCTCGGCAAGACTCTCTTTCGCAAAAGATCCTTATATGGAAGAGTTTCTGGATATCACGCCGGGCTCCATGAGCGTGCTGGGACTTATGAATGACAAGGAAAACCGGGTACAGCTCCTGATCGACGAGGACGTGCTCAGAGGAAAGTATATCGGCTGCCATCCCTGCATCAATACCTCGAGCCTGCGGCTTCGCACGGAAGATCTGTTGCAAAAGATCATTCCGGCTATGGAACATGAACCGATCTTTGTAAAATTAGGAACACAATAGTTATATTATATAAGAAACGCCAGCGCAATCTTCCGCGCTGGCGTCTTTCTCTTATTTTTTCAAAATCTTATGAATCATATTCAGCAGCTTCTCCCTGCTGACCGGCTTGACCAGGTGGCCGTTCATGCCGGCCTCGTCAAAATGCTTTTCTTCCGGAGTTTTTTCCTTCGGAACGGGATTGGACAGAAGTTCCCGAAGCTGTGACATGAAGAGCGGTTTCTCACAGAAGGCGGTCACTCCGGCTTCCTTCGCTTCCCAGTCATAGAACTGGGTCGCATGGATGCTTCCCTCCAGCAGGCCACCCGGATGCTTTCTGACTCTTCCGCTGAGCCCGGAAATGAAATCAAGCTGCAAGGGAAGAAACCTCTATTTTAATCTCCCAGCCCTCCAGCTCAAAGGGCCGCTGAAACTCATATTTCCAACCCTTTGGAAGCTGAAGCCGGACGACCAGCCGATGCTCATCCGGTTCGCTGCTCCAGTCCATGAAAATGGTTCCGTCCTCGGTTTCCGCCGTTCCGACGGCCCAGCGAAGGCGAGCCGGATGCGGACATATCGTCACGGTTTTCGTCAGCTGCAGCGGCTGTCCAAGACCAAGCACCTGATTCACGATCAGAGCACCGGCTTCTCCATTGAAGGCATGACAGCCGGAAAGGGCATGGACATTCTCAAAGAGGGTTCCCGAGCCGTCTCTCAGCTCCTGCAGATAGACGTCCTTCAGTTCCCGGATCAGCTGTTCGCTTCGTCCCAGACGGACAAGCACCTCAAAACGGATCATCATGCCGATAAACGTGTTGGTCCGGCCCACATTCGGGTTCGGCCGGTATTCCGGGCATGGTCCCAGCGCATTCACAAACTGCTGGATGTAGACTTTATTCTCCAGATGAAAGCCTGACCACAACTCCAGTGCCATGCCGGCCTCCGTCTTAACACCCGTTCTGTGGAGTCTGCCATTTTCCAGGACAGCAGCATCTCCATCTGCTCCAAAAAGCGCCCCGCTGCCCGTGAGACCTTCAATGACCGTCCGCATTTCCTGCGCCGTCTTTGCCCACTCCGGCTTCCGGTACATTTCGGCCGCACGCTCCAGGAGGCAGACCGCCAGACAGTTATTCGGCACATTGATCGGCTGCAGGTTGAACTCTTTGTTGGAAATGGACCAGTCCACGAAGGCGTTCGGCAGATTTTCAAGCAGGCCGCTCTCTCCGCGTAAGGTCAGCATTCCCTCTATAAACCGCTCAATCCGACACGCATATTTATCGATAAACTCCCGGTCTCCGGATCTTTGATAATAATCGTAAAGCTCCGTCACCAGCCAGAAGGACCAGTTGGTGATTCCCACTTCCTCCGGACTCTTGTGAACGCCGGGATAGACCTCCGGGAAAAAGCTCTTCCATTTTTCATCCGGGTCTGTCAGAAGGAAGTTTTCCAGGAAGTCATGCTCCACCGTCAGATCACCGAACATCAGCCAGCTTGCCGGACCATTGAACTGGGAATCACACAGCCAGCCGCCCCGCTCCCTCTGGGGGCAATCCATATAAATATCCAGGGTACAGAGGCGAAGGGTTCTTCTTGCCGCCTCATAAATGCGGTTCAGCTCCCCATCGCTGCAGCTGAAGGAATTTTCTCTTCCGTCCGGATAGGTGTCTTCCAGCAGTCTCGGCCTGGTTACTGTGACTTTTCCCTCTGTCCGCAGTACGAATTTCACATATCTGGTCAGCTTCTGTTCAAAGGTTGTCAGGTGATAGCTGCCCGGAGCCAGATGGTAGCGGGAGCAGTAGGAATTTCCCCGGATCGCTCCATAGAGACCCCTGTGATCTGTATTGAGCACATCCAGCGTACATTCTTTTTCCACAGAAATCGTAAAGTCAATGAAACCAACATCCGAAAATTCCCGCTCCCACACACAGCCCGTCGGCTGCGCTCCCGGAGTGATCTCATACTCTGTCGGCGACAGGCGCTTCATTTTTCCTGAGAAAGGAACACTCTTTTCTGCCCGGATCTGATCGACAAAGTAATTTTCTTCCGGAATGACGGAAAAATAGGTCGGATTGAACAGTTTCGCAAGGCTGAGCGGCGGATTCTCAAAGGCTTCTTTATCCACAACCTCATCATAGATTCCGGTCATTGCCTGCATGTCAAGCGGCCGGTAGGTCGGATATTTGGCATTTCTCGGAAGCCAGCCGATCTTCTCCTCCACCAGTGCCCAGGGCTCCCACTCACTTTTTCCCCGCATCCAGTCGAAGGACGTTGGCGTCAGATCATAATATTCCAGGATTCCCCGGCTATGGCTCATCGTCTCCACAAGACTTCTCCGGTACAGAAGTTCCCTATACTTCCACTCTTCCCCGCCGGTCGCCGCCAGAACCTCTCCGTCCGCATCCAGAATCTCACACAAAAACAGCCCGTCTTCCATCGTGCAGTCATTGCAGTATTTTTCCGGTTTGGACAGAGCGACCACTTCCACTGCGATATCTGCCTGGCCTTTGAGCTCCGTCCGGATCTCATCCACGCGGCAGTAATGCTCCGCGGTTCTCGCCGGCCCCGAAGCCAGCATGTTTCCATCCACATACAAGCGGTAATAGGATCTTGCCGCAATGCGGAAGGTCACTTCGCCTGGCTTTTCCAGTTTCGTGTAAAAACCGGCGAACTGATTCCACTTGTTTTTCATCGTTGCTCCCCAAACCGGAAGCGCTTTCTTTACTTCAAACATCCTGAGTTCCTCCCCTTCTGATCTAATCATATCACAATAGCGACAAGATGCAATCTTGCCGCCACATTTTGTGCCGCTTTAAAAAGCTTTTTTATTTTCCTAAAAAGGCATTTAACTGTTCCTGGTTTGCTGCGATCAGGTTGTCCATTCCGGCATCGTCAAGAGCGCTTGTGAACTCTTCATAGTATGAATCCAGATCATCCACGGTGCCATATTCCAGAGAAGAGAGGTACTGGCTCATCACGGAGGTCACGGCTGCGATTTCATTTGAGTAATCGGTCTGATCAAAGGTATAGCCCAGTGCTACGGATTTCTTTTCCAGAGCCTTTTCTGTGTATTCTTCGCTGCGCTGGTAGAAGGAATCCTCGTTCGGCGCAGCGACGGACCTTTTCATAACAATCTTATTCTTTTTCTGTAATCCTGCCATCCAGATCCCAGAGATCTTCCCAGCCATGGGCGCCTTCCCAGAGGAAAACCTGGCCTTTGATGAGGCGGCAGTTTCTGTCGTCCCTGGTGATGGCTTCCATCTCTTCTGCTGTCAGCGGATCTTCGGTGACGCAGGTGAGATTTGACTGGTACTGAGGCTCCTTGACGGAGAAGGGGATCGGTACCTGGCCCCGCTGGGCTGCCCATTTAAGACAGATGTTTGCAGGATGAACGCCATGGGCCTTCGCTGCTGCTGCCACGGAGGGGAGCTCGGAATCTGCCACGTCCTCGGCTGTGCGGTCTCTCTCCGGTCTTGACGGAGAGCCCAACGGGCAGTAGCCGATGGGTAAAATGTCATGCTTCACTGCATAGTCGAAAAGCTTGGGCTGCTGGAAGGATGGATGAAGCTCCATCTCCAGAGCCGCCGGTTTGATCCGGCAGAGAGGCAGAACAGCCTCAAGCTTCGGAACGGTCATATTACTCATGCCGATGTAGCGCACCAGCCCCTGATCCACCAGCTCTTCACACTGACGCCAGGTTTTCATGAACTCGTCCACAGAGAAGGGCCTGGAATCCGGGTTTCTGGAGTCGCCGCTGCAGCCCGGTGCATGATAGTTCGGGAAGGGCCAGTGAACGAAAAAGAGGTCGATGGTCTCAAGCCCTAAATCCTTGAGGCTCTGACGGCAGGATTCTCCCACCTTCTCATGCATATCGTTCCATACCTTGGAGGTGATGAAGAGGTCTTTTCTCTCCACCACGCCCTCGTCAAAGAGGCGTTTCAGCACCTGGCCGATCTGAGCCTCGTTCTGATAAACGGCGGCGCAGTCGATGAGGCGGTAGCCAAATTTTATTGCTCCGTACACGGCCTCGGAAATCGCTTCCGAGCCGTATTTGTCAGAGCCGAAGGTACCAAGACCAACTGCAGGAATCTCCTCCCCTGTATAAAACTTCCTTTTCGGAACCTTGTTCTGATCAATTTTTTCCATTATTATCTGTCTCCTTCTGTTCAGTCGTTGAATACAACGGCCACTTTACCGCATTTTCCGCCGGCCATAAGGCTGTAAGCCTCTCCTGCTTTCTCCAGCGGGAACTCATGGGTGATGAGGTCTTCCGGATGAATGTTCCAGCGAACGAGACGCTCCACGAGCTCTTCCATTCTCCAGAGAGATGTTACCCAGGAACCGTAAATGGTCTTCTGGCCATGAATGATATCCGGGCTCGGATTGAAAGTGCAGGTGCCGCCCTCGCCGACGAAAGCGATCTTGCCCCACTCTCTGGTAGCACGGATGGCCAGCTGTCTTCCCGGATCACTTGCGGAAGCATCGATGGCTCTCTCCACACCTTTGCCGCCGGTGGCTGCGAGGATCTGATCCAGAGCGTCAGGACCTGGTTTTACGACAAGGTCTGCCAGACCCAGTTTTTTCGCCAGATCGATGCGGTAATCGTTCATCTCCACACCGATAAGCTTGTTTGCTCCCATGGCTTTTGCCAGCATCAGGGCTGCCAGGCCGACGGGGCCAAGGCCGGTGACAAGAACGGCGTCGTTTCCGCAGATACCGATCTTCTCGATAGCCTCATAAACGGTTCCGAAACCGCAGGCTACCTGTGCGCCGTCTTTGTAGGAAAGCTCGTCCGGAAGGGCGATGAGATCCTTCTCATCTGCCAGAATGTAAGGAGCCATACCGCCGTTTCTCTGCCAGCCGTAAGCCTGACGGAATTTGCTCTTACAGGAGATGTAGTAGCCTCTTCTACAGTCGTTGCAGACGCCGCAGCCGGAAATATGATAAACGATGACGCGGTCGCCTTTTTTGAAGCGTTTCAGGCCTTCGCCCTCTTCCACGATCTGTCCGCAGGGTTCGTGACCTGCTACCATTCCGGGGATATACCCCTCCGGTCCTTTTCCGGTATGCTCCCTGTAAATGCAGCGGATATCGCTTCCGCAGATGGTTGTTGCCTTTGTTTTGATCAGCACCTGACCGTAACCCGGCTTCGGAATCTCGAAATCTTTTATCTCCACCGTGGAATTTCCCGGAAGGATCGCACCCTTCATCAACATTTTAACCGCCATACTTCCATACCTCTCTTTCTGTATTTTTCACAGTTTACAAGCTCTTTTGATACTTTCAGTATAGCGTTTTCACCAAAAATTACCAGACGGAAACCTGTCCTTTTTGTATCAGAAATGTCGTGTTTTTGAAGGTATTTTGTGGTAAAATCTAAAGTAACTGTACAGTGAAAACCAAGGAAGTGACACTTTCCTTTGTCTGATTTCCATCTGCTGCCTTGTCATTGACCAGCGGATTGGAAAGGAGAAAACTTTTATGCGCACGCTCTACAATGATATGGATATCCACTTTTCCCTGGAAGGCGTTTCTTTCCATGCCCTGAACATTGTTTTTGAACACTTTGAACGAACGATTCCTTCTCACATCCATGGAAACGGCTGTTATGAGATCCACTACATTTCCACCGGACATGGAAAACTGAAGGCCAACGACACCTATTTTGAACTTACACCAAACACGCTTTTTGTCACCGGTCCCCATGTGGAACACGCCCAGACTCCGGTACCGGATGACCCGATGGAGGAATACTGCGTCTATTTCAAGCTGGACAGCAGTTCTCACATGAAGAAAAATGCTTCTGTCCTTCCCTCCTTTATCCGGACTTCCTTCTGGCTCGGTCAGGACCGGCAGGGCATCCATGCACTTATGCTCCGGCTTTTTGACGAGCTGGCCAAACGTTATACCGGTTTCCAGGAACAGGTTCCTCTTCTCCTGACTCAGCTCGTTATCCTCATGGTCCGTAATTACGAACAGCTGCAGATTTCCCGTTCCGTTTTCACGCCCAACAATCTGGCGGATTCCAAATCTGTTATCATTGAGGAATATTTTCTGTACGAATACCAGGATCTTTCCCTGCCGGATCTCTCCGACCGGCTGAAGCTCAGTCCCAGACAGACGCAACGTCTTCTGATGGAATATTATGGAAAAACCTTCCAGCAAAAAAAGGCAGAAGCTCGTATGTCGGCCGCTGCCATTCTGCTTTCCGATCCGCAAAAAAAGATTGCAGAGATTGCGGAAGCACTTGGATATTCTTCTGCGGAACATTTTTCTTCGGCTTTTCGCCGTTATCACCATGTCAGTCCCCGGGAATACCGGAAAGAGCAGTTTTCTTAAGCCTTTTTCACACAGCTTTCCCGCTTGATCAGCTCCACCGGCGTAAAAAAGGTCAGCGGATAATCTCTTCCTCTGATCTGGGAATCCAGTGCCATAGCTGCTGTTTTTCCGAGAAGAGCCATGTTCAGAGCCACGGTTGTGAGGGGCGGGGTCAGATAGCTTGCATAGGGGAGATTATCGATGCTGACAATGGAAATGTCTTTTCCCACCTTGATCCCACTCTCACTAAAGGCACGGTAGCCGCCGAGAGCCAGCTCATCTGATGCATAGAGGAAGGCATCCGGTAGATTTCCTGACTCTATGGCTTTTTTCGTGAGCTGGTAGCCTTCTTCAGGTTCGAACCACTCCGTGATCCAGACGTTCTCTGATGAATCCATTGCTTTTTCTCTACAGTAATCTTCATAACTTGCCAACCGGATATCCTTACAAGGAAGCTTTTTTCCATCCACAAGTCTGGTCAGATGATCTTCTCCTCCAATAAAACCGATTTTTTTTCTGCCGTTTTGCCGTAGATAATCCATGGCCTGGTAGACCACTTCTTTAAAATTCACCTGAATGGAATCAAAACGGTTTTCCGGAGCCGGATAGTCCACAATCACCTTATAACGAATGGCTTTCACCAGCTCATGATCCGGATCCATTGTAAACTTTCCTATAATAAACAAAGCGTCCAGATCATTCAGCTGTTCATAGACCGTCTGATGAACATATCGAAATTCCAACTGCATGGATGGATTCAACCGCTTTATTTCTGTCATCACGCTGTTTATAATCGTATCATAATAGCCGTGATCCACATTATCTCCCGGAAAACTATAAGCCAGAATTCCGACTTTCATTGTTCTGGATAATCCCGGTGTCAGTTTTCCGTTATTTTCCCTCTCCAACTTCTGCCTGACACTGGCATAACGGCGCTTTTTCCCCATTTCATAATTCATTTGTGCTGCCGTGTTTAAAATTTTTTCCCTTGTCTCTTCTCCTACAGAAAAACCCGGATCCTGATTCAGTACCCGGGAAACCGTAGCTTTTGATACACCGCAAGCCTCTGCAATATCATTCAGCGTTGCCATTTTGTCGCCTTTCCCTTGTCATTTTCTTTACTTGTTTTTACTATATCATACTTCTTTATTTACCCGCAAGATTTAACCGTGCGAAACCCCTCGTAATTCTTCCGTATTCCATCAAGCATCAAAATCTGCTTTTTAGGGCTAGCCGTATCCTGAAACAGTAAAAATTGCCGTACAGGCGAATGTACAGACGGTTCTTCCCGTTCCTTATCCATTCTTCTGTACGGCAGTCCGTACTTGATTTTTTTCAGTTTTTCATTCCGGTAATGGCAATTCCCTGAATGATCTGTTTCTGGAAGAAAATATAGACTACCAGAACCGGCACAATAGAGATCATGGTTCCTGCCATCAGAAGCGGATAATTCGTAGCATAGTTACCCTTGAAGAAATTCAGAAGCAACGGAACTGTGAAGGTTTCCGTTTTGTTCAGGAAAATCAGAGGATACATGAAGTTGTTCCACTGACCCAGGAAAACAAAGATTCCAAAAGCAGCCATGGAAGGTTTGATCAGCGGCATGATGATTTTAAAGAAAATCTGTGGAACGCTGGCTCCATCAATGATTGCAGCCTCCTCCAGTTCATCCGGCAGGGAAGCAGTAAACTGGCGCATCAGGAAAACGCCAAAGGCGTTAAACAGGCTGGCCGGAAGGATCAAAGACCAGTGGGTTCCGAGGAGTTTCAGGTTTTTCATGATAATAAACAGAGGAATCATGGTTACCTGTGACGGGATCATCATTGTCGCAAGAAACAGGACAAAAATCACATTATGCCCTTTAAATTTCAGCTTGGCAAAAGCATAGCCTGCCATGGAAGCAGTCAGTAGCTGCACCACTACCACGATAGCCGCAATGTAAAAGCTGTTAAAATACGCTCTTCCGAAAGGCAGGGCTGCCAGAGATTCCGGATAGTTTTTCCACACAAAAGGGCGTGGAATGATGGTCGGCGGAACAGTAAAAATCTGTCCCATACTTTTCACGGAGCTTAAGGCTGTCCATAAGAACGGAAGCACCATGATGACTGCCCCAAGACTGAGAGCAAGATAGAGAAGAACCGTTGACGGTTTGATTTTTTTACTGTTCATAGTTCACCCACCTTTTTGATCCATACATCTGAACCATCGTAATTGCCAGGATAATGACAAAGAGAATCATGGATGCCGCACAGGCACGACCCATCTTAAATTCCACAAAAGCACTCTGGTAAATATGATATACCAGCGTATAGCTTGCCTTTACCGGACCGCCCTTGGTCATAACGAAGGCCTGGTCGAAAACCTGGAAAGAACTGATAATTGTGTTGATCAATACGAAAAACAAAGTCGGAGAAAGCATGGGAATCGTGATATTCCGGAAACGTGCCCATTTATTTGCTCCGTCAATCTCTGCCGCCTCATAATAAACTTCGGGAATATTCTGAAGACCGGCCAGAAGTAATACCATGTTATAACCAACATTCCACCACACAGAAACGATCACGATGGAGAGCAAGACCATATGCGTATCCGTCAGCCATTTCGGTCCGTTGATTCCAAAAACTGCCAGAACAGAATTCAGAAGGCCGAAATCTCCGTTCAGAATCCAGGTCCAGATAACACCTACGGACACAGAACCGGTTACCACCGGCATAAAATAAAACAGCCGGTACAGAGTTTTCCCTTTGATCTTCTGCACTGCAAGAGCCAGGATCAGGGCCAGTACGATGTTCAGCGGAATATACATGATAGAATAGATAACCGTATTGACCAGTGCTTTCTGGAAATCCGAATCCATAACCTGATGCACATAGTTTTTGACACCCACAAATTTCATGGTATCGGCGATTCCGTCCCAGTCATGAAAACTGATCACAAAGCTCATAACCAGTGGAATCAGTGCAAAAATCAAAAGTCCAATGAACTGCGGGGCTACAAATACCCATCCCCACATTCTACGTCTTTTCTGCATGATTTCTCTCCTTGTAATGAAAGGAGCAGTCCATTTAAGACTGCTTCCTTTCTTTTTTCAGCTTTTACTCGTTCTCTGCGATTACTTCTGCTGCTTTTTCTTCTGCTTTTGCCAGAGTTTCTTCTGCATCTGCTCCATTTACATAAGCTTCCTCGAATACAGCTTTGGTTGCATCCAGAAGTCCCGGATACAGGCCATCCTTTGCACAGTCATCACCAAGAGCCCATCCGGTGGAACGAACCTCAAGGATATGTTTCACATCTGCCGGAACATTGGAATCCAGCATCATATCATCAAGACCGGTAACAGACGGAACAGAAGTTCCAACTCCGGTGATTCTTGCTTCCTGGCCCTGGGTTCCGCAGTAGAAGCTTGCGAATTCCATTGCCTCTTTCACATGTTCGGATTTTGCATTGACAGAAAGATAACCACAGCAAACCTGTGCGGGTTTGTACTGAGAGCCATCCTTTGTCGGATACGGGATATAATCGAAGTCGATTCCTTCTTCATAGAAGGTTTTAGTCAGCCAGCGGCCTGCTGCAATGAAGCCGGTCTGGCCAGACATAAACATGGCATCCTCACCCTGACCATTCGGAAGGGTTCCGCCGTATACGAATCTGCCATCATTGATACGATCGCATACATACTGGAAAGCTTCTTTTGCTTTGTCATCAAATTTGTACTCATCACCCTGCCATACGGTTCCGTCATTTGCAAATACCCAGTTGTAAAGGCGGATGGTATCACCGGACTGGATCATTCCACTCTTTCCGTTCTCTTTCAGGGTATCGCAGATCTTATCAAAATTATCCCAGGTCCACTCACCTTTTTCAAACAGGGACTGCGGATCTTCAAGTCCAAGATCTTCCATCATTTTCGGAGAATAATAAAGAACTACCGGATTACAGTCTACAGACAGACCATAAACACCTTCATCATTTCTTGCTGCGCCCCATACGCCTTCACCAAAATCTTCTTCTTTTACATAAGAATCATCGGTTGCCAGGAAATCCTTCATATTAGCGATGGTTCCGTTTTTCACCAGCTGGCTCATAACCGTATCCTCTACGAAGATGACATCTGCTGCTGTTCCACCTGCCAGCTGTGTGATCAGCTGCTGGCTGTAACCATCACTGGGAGATGCCTCAAAGGTTACATGGATCTTATCCTGTGCCTCATTGAAAGCGTCAACTGCCTGCTGATAAACCTTGATCTCATCAGCATTTCCTCTGGAGGTATAAGTGATCTCCACCTTATCCTCGTCTGCATTTCCAATTACTACATTTGTTCCCAGCAGTGTGGTAAATGCCATCACTCCTGCCATTCCAAGCACCAGTTTCTTTTTCATGTTTCTGTTTCTCCTTTCATTTACTAAACAGTAATTCCATTGTAGAAAACACCTCTTTTGTTTTAGTAAAATGTTTTCTTTGTTGATGAATCCAATATAGCACTTATATCCAGTGATGTCAACTCTTTTTTTCATTTTTCCGTTGTTTTTACTATACTTCTTTTTCTGATTCAATTTTCTGTATTGTTTTTTTAGTAAAATGCTTGTTTTTTTTTATTTCGTATGCTATGGTAAAAGCATACTAAATCAGGAGGTTTTACTAATGAATATTCCAAAAGTAAACATATCTTTTCGTAAACTTAAAGCAGATGTTGTTTCCTCCAGTGAAGAGGACGGCCTGCTCACTTTCCACTATACGATTTGCCCGGATGCATCTGCAAAGGATTCTTTTCCAGAACGCTTCCAGCTTTCTTCCTCTTCTCTTCCCTATATCCGCCTTCGTATGACATTCCCGGCTCTCGGGATCATCGGCACCTGGATGGCAGATTCCGGTTTTTCAAAAAATCTCCGGGCAGACTGGGCTCCCGGGCAACAAATCAATCTGAGTCATTCTGCTCCTGTGGTCTGCTTCTTCAATGGAAATGACCAGAACTGCCTGACTCTGGCGCTTAGTGAGGCAGCCCGTGATGTTCTTCTTTTTCCTGGTATCCACGAAGAAAATGGGGAAATGCTTCTGGAAGCCGCCGTTCTTCTCTCTGAGCCGCTTTCAGAGGAATACCATCTTTCGATCCGACTGGATACCCGCACACTTCCTTTCTATGAATCACTGAAAGAAGTTTCCAACTGGTGGGACAGTGTATCTTCTGACGCTCCAATGAAGGTTCCTGCAGAAGCCCGGATTCCCATGTACTCCACCTGGTACTCCTATCATCAGGATATCTCCGATGAAGCTCTTTCCAGAGAATACGGTCCGGCAGAAACTCTTGGTATGAAAGCTGTGATCATCGACGACGGTTGGCAGACCTCTGACAATAACAGAGGCTACGGCTACTGTGGTGACTGGGAAAACACACCGGATAAATTTCCGGATTTTGCCGCCCATGTGAAAAAGATCCATTCCCACCATATGAAATGCCTGCTCTGGTACAGTGTTCCTTTTATCGGCCGTTATTCCCGTATCTGGAATCGTTTTTCTGAAAAGCTGCTTCATTATGACGAAGAGCTGCACTGTGGCACTCTGGATCCTCGTTATCCGGAGGTTCGTGAATATCTGGTTTCTGTTTTTGAAAAAGGTATGAAGGAGTGGAATCTAGATGGTTTTAAGCTGGATTTCATCGACTCCTTCCGCTCTTATGCGGATACCCCCGCTTATTCCGACACCATGGATTATTCCGAAATCCAGGACGCTGTCTATGCTCTGATGTTGGAGATTTCAAGAAGGCTGCAGAAGCAGAACCCTTCTCTTCTCATTGAGTTCCGTCAGAATTATATCGGGCCCAGGATGCGCCGGTTCGGTAATATTTTTCGTGTGGGAGACTGCCCCTTATCCGGTATCAGCAACCGGGTAGGAATCACTGACTTAAAGCTCATCAGTGGAAACACTGCCGTTCATTCTGATATGCTCATGTGGCACAAGGACGAGAAGCCAGAAGATGTGGCAATTCAGCTTATTAATAACATCTTTGCGACTCTGCAGATCTCCGTACATTTAAATGAACAGACCACGGAGCAAAAAAAAGTTCTGGCTCATTATCTGAGCTTCTCCACCAAATACCGTGAAGTTCTTCAGTGTGGAGATTTCCGTGCGCATGCTCCACTGGCTCTTTATCCACTCCTGGAATCATGCAAAGACCAGATATGGATCTCGGCCTCTTATAAGGAAAATCAAATCATCCCCAGTCCGGATCCTGCTTCCTATCGAGAAACCATTTTTCTCAATGGAACAAAAACCCCGGAACTTACACTCCGTTTCTCCGCTCCAGGTGTCTTTCTCATCAGAAAACTGGATTGTTTCGGAGAAATTGTGCATGAGGAAACAAAAGCACTTACAGCCAGTGTTCATACCTTTCAGGTAAGTCAGGGAGGTGCTCTTTTCCTCTATCCTTCCGAAGCATCGAAATCCGATGTCGCTATTCACTCATAAATACGATTGCTTAACGTTCTGTACACTTGAAGCAACGAAAAGATTCTTCTGCACGCAAGCCATAAAAAAAGGCTGTCGCCCGACAAAGATTTTGTCGGTACGACAGCCTTGATTTTTGTTTTTTTGATCTGATCAATTCCCACTCAGATATTTCTCAATTTCCTTCATGGCTTCTTCCTCGTCGGTTCCGTTGGCGGAAACAACGATGCTGTCACCGTAGTTCAGGCCCAGGGTCATCATTCCCATAATGCTCTTCGCATTTACATGGCGCTCTTCACTTTCCACATAAATCTCACTGTCATACTGGCTGGCTACCTGTACAAGCAGTGCCACCGGACGTGCCTCCAGACCGTTTCTGATTTGGATCATCACTGGTTTCTTAATCATAATAATGCTCCTCCTTACTTCCTCTCAGCGTTTCCGCTAAACTACTTAGTTTTCTTAATCTATGGTTGACTCCAGATTTTCCAATGGGTGGGTTGTGCATAAGCCCCAGTTCCTTTAAAGATGCCTCCGGATTTTCCAGGCGAAGATCCGCCGTCTCCAGGAGTTCCTCCGACAGGTCCGAAAACCCGCCTGCTGCCTTCAGGTATCTGATATCTTCTGTCTGTTTGACAGCCGCGCTGACTGTCTTATGAATGTTGGCAGTCTCGCAGTTGACCTTCCGGTTCACAGAATTTCTCATTTCCTTGAGGATACGCACATTTTCCAGGTCCATCAGCGCGACATGCGCTTCCATGACATTCAGTAAATCGACGATCTGCGCGCCTTCTTTTAAGTATACCACAAAATATCTCTTTCGGCACACTATTTTTGCATCCATATCAAAACTTCCGATGAGCTCCTGAATCTGCCGGGCTTTTGCCTCGCTGGAACAGACAATCTCAAAGTGATAGGATTTGTTGGGATCGCTCATGGAACCGGTACTTAAGAACGCTCCCCGGATAAACGCCCGCTTACAGCATGTCCTCTGAAGGAGAATATTATCCGCAGCGGTGAGGTTTTCCCGGATCTCCATATGGCCGTCGATGAGTTTCAGGGCCTGGAGCACCCGGAGCGCATCTTCATGCTTCGGCACCAGAACGTTGTAAATTCTGGTCTTCTGCGGCTTCTGATGCTGTCGGATCGAAACCTCTGGTTCTATATTAAATATTTTCTGCAATAATGTAAAGCATTTTCTCGCCACAGGCAGGTTATCGGTCTGGATTTTCACCCGGTAACGGTCGCCGCTGGTGATGACCACGCCGCCGCACATGCCCATGATGGCTGCCAGTTCCGCGATCTGGCAATGTCTTGCCGTGCTGACTTTCTGTGAAAGCTCCTCTTTCACTTCCCCGGAAAATGACATCTCTCTCACCTCGACACATCCCGGTGTTCCAGCCGGACTCCATATTCTGAGCGGTCGCTCAGCGCCTCAAAAAGCTTGTTGGCCAGTGTCACCGAGCGGTGCTTGCCGCCGGTGCAGCCGATGCCGATGACCAGCTGATTCTTGCCTTCCAGTATGTAATTGGGAATGAGGAAATTCAGCATGTCCACGAGCTTGTCCAGGAAGATATGGGAGATCTCGTAGTCCATAACGAAATCCTGAACCTCCTCATCGTTTCCCGTCTTGTATTTGAGTCCGTCCACATAGTAGGGATTCGGCAGAAAACGAACATCAAAAACCAGGTCACAGTCGTTGGGAATCCCGTATTTGAAACCGAAAGACAGAACAGTGATCATCAGATTCTTGAAGTTCTTTTCTTCCACCAGGATCTGTTCCAGGGCCTTCTTAAGTTCCCTCGTGAGCAGCTGACTGGTATCCAGAATATAGGTGGCGTTCTCCTTTAAATAAAGAAGCTTTTCTCTCTCGAGGCGGATACCATCCTCCACCCGTCCCTGTTTGGCCAGGGGATGGGCACGCCTCGTCTCCTTGTATCTCTTGACCAGAACCTCGTCGCTGGCCTCCAGATAGAGGATCTGGTAGGCCACGCCGGATGCTTTTAAGTTTTCCAGTACCGAGGCCATCTCATCCAGGGAACGGCCGTTTCGGATATCCACGCCCACAGCCACCTGACTGATATCGCTTCCGGGCGCATGAGCCAGCTCCGCAAACTTCGGAAGCAGAGCGATGGGGAGGTTATCCACACAGAAATACCCCATATCCTCCAGCATTTTCAGGGCAGTGGATTTTCCCGCCCCTGACATTCCGGTTACAATGACAAATTTCATTCGAATTCTCCCAACATCTTCACTTCCGGCTCCAGACGGACGCCGAAACGCTCTTCCACGCGGTCAGCCACTTCTTTCATCAAAAGCTGTACGTCCTTTGCGGTGGCCCCGCCTTTGTTGATAACAAAACCGCAATGCTTCTCGGAAACCTGCGCTCCGCCGACAGAGAAGCCCCGAAGCCCTGTATCCATAATCAGTTTTCCTGCAAAATAGCCTTCCGGCCGTTTAAAGGTGCTTCCTGCACTCGGATATTCCACCGGCTGCTTGCTCACACGCTTTTCCTTCAACTCTTCCATCATGGAACGGATCTCGTTCTGATCGCCCTTTTTCAGGCGAAGAGCAGCTCCCAGAACAAAATAATGTTTCTTTTGGATCACACTGGTCCGGTATCCCAGCTCCAGTTCTTCTCCGGAAAGCCTTAAAAACTCTCCGTCCTCTGTCAGAACATCGCTCCAGAGGATGACATCCTTCATCTCTCCGCCATAAGCTCCCGCGTTCATGGCCACAGCGCCGCCTAAGGTTCCGGGGATGCCGGAGGCAAATTCAAGCCCGGTCAGTCCCTGTTTCGCCGCCTGATTGGCCAGACGGACTAGAAGTGCTCCCGACTGGGCATAAATGGTTTCCTCTTCTATGATGATATCGGAAAAATTCTTAAACAGCTGAATGATAACGCCCCGGAACCCCTTGTCTCCCACCAGGAGATTGCTTCCATTTCCGAGAACAGCAAAGGGGATCTCTTCCTCTTTGCAAAGCCGGATCACCTGACGGATTTCCTCTTTCGTATGAGGTGTCACAAAATAATCTGCCGGACCGCCGATCCGAAAGGTGGTATGACGGCTCATGGGCTCCTCTGTGACTACTTCCCCGCTACCGGCTGCCCGGCGCAGGTGCTCCAATAAATTCTGATCACTTTTCATGTTTATTCTCCTGCCGCAAACGGGCAGACCTCTGCCCTGTGCGTTTTCATGACTCTCATCATACAACAACAAACGGATTTCTTCAAGTATAAAATTAAGAACGGCACTCCGAAGTCTACCGGAGTGCCATATCAGTTCTTTTCTGTTATCTATTCCTATGATTCTTCTTCAGAAAGAAGCTCTTCCGTTTCCTCTTCTTCCCTTTTTCTCACCGGAATCGCTGCTTCCATTCCTTCTTCCGGAGGAATCTGAATCAGCCGCCGCTGATTTTCCAGGATCAGTGTCAGGAAGAACAGGGCCAGGCAGAGGATGCTCAAAATCGTACCTTCCCAGAGGCCGGGCGCCGTGTAATCGAGAGCAATCTCGTGACTTCCCTCAGTGAGGTCGATACCGAGAAGGGAACGGCCCACCGCGTAGGTCTCGACGGTTTTTCCGTCCACCTTCACCTTCCAGCCCGTATCATAGGGGAGGGAGAAAAGAAGGGTTCCGTCCTGGTCGGCGTCGATCGTACCGCGGATTTTTCCGTCTTTCACATAGTATGAGCCATCCTCGCTGTCGGTCACAAGCTGGGACGAAGCCAGTTTGTCATGAACCATCTGGTACTCTTCATCGGAGCAGATGTAGACGTTGGCCGTCACGCTGCCCTCCTGATTTTCGCTGAACTCACAGGTCACAGTGGCGATCTCATCCTCGTCAAAACAGCCCAGATCGTAGAGATGATCGTTGTACTTATCGTAGGATTTCGTGTAGTCCGGTGTGGAAACAGTGATTTTTTCCGTCTTTCTCGTGACTTCAAGATAGGCCTGCATGCCTGCGGGAATCACGATATCGTAGCTTCCGCCGTCAGTCATCTCAATGCTCTGGTTCAGTGTGAAAAGCGGTCCTTCGTTGACTGCCAGGGCCACGAACTCATTCTGGACGTCGGCGGCGTTTCCGCTGTCGATATCCCAGTCCTTGATATCCGAATCCACCATAAAACCGATAGAAAGTGCATTATCGTTCCGGTAAAGGGCCAGAGGCTCCTCATAGTCCACCTGCTCCATCTGATAGAGACGGTCGGTGACGGTTCTGGATTCTACATATTTGACGCCTAAAATATCGTTGAAAAGCTTCGTAAGGCCCACATAGCCGCTCTTGTTGGTCCGGGCCTCCATGCCGAGAGCCTTACAGAGATCCACGGTGGACGCAGGCATCGTGGAGGAAAAGAGCATGACACCGTCTCCGCCCATGAACATGTCCGCATTTCTCATCCGGGTGCTGTCGATGTCGCTCCGGTAGAAGCTGCTGCCATTCTCATTTCTCGCCATGAGTTTTTCGTAGGCGATCTGGTCATCCAGGTAAGTCTGCCGGCTGACCGTACCGTTCATGCTGACGCCGTAGAACGCCGTGGCTGTCATCTCCGCCACGCCGATGAAGACGAGAACCCGCTTGAAGAGTTTTTCCTCCTGGGCTTTTTTCACCAGACCGTAGAGAAGCAGGAGCACGCCGTAAACCGTCAGCAGAAACTCTGTAGCCAGATAAACGTAAAACTCCCGGTCCCCCAGGCCCGTCCACCAGGAATAGCCTGTGAAAGCCAGCGGAACCGCCGCCGCGATCAGCACTCTTGTGCCAGAGAGGTAGCGCACATGCCAGAGGGCCTGATGGGCCATGACAAGAAGCATGGCGATGTAAAGGAAGGCGAAACGGTTCGGAAGACCGTTCTGCGTATGGAAGCCGTGCCAGATAAAGTTCAATATATTGGTGTCAAAGCTCATGAAAAGCAGGACACAGAGCGCCGTCTTGGCGATCCGCTCCCGGAGACTTATATACTTATCCAGCAGGAAAAGCACCGCAAGGACCAGTGTCAGTACGCCGCAGAAAGCATTGAGTTCATACTGATGGTCCGCGATATTGATGGGCTCCACAAAGGCGAACTGGCTCGTAAGCTGGGAAGCGTCGTGAAGGTAAAGCTTCGGAGGCCAGGGAAATTTGTTTTCCGCTGACTCGGTGACGCCTAGTCCTAAGAAGGCCGGAACCAGCATGATAGCCGCCATACCGCCGGAGAGCAGCGCATACCAGCCAAAGGTCAGGGCGCTGGTGAAAAATTTCTTCACCGTCAGCCCTTTTGTACTGATCCACTGTACCAGCAGGTAGAGGCAGGAGAACAGGCAGAGCATGAAGCCGATGTAATAGTTGCAGTAGAGGGCGTAGAAAAGAGAAACGCAGAACATTTTTCCGTTTCCGCCCTTTACGATGCGCTCGATGCCGAGCATCACCAGCGGCAACATAGCAATACTGTCAAACCACATGAGGTTGAAATAGTAGCCGATCATGAAGCTGCTGAGGGCATACATCGTGCCGAAAAGCACCGGAAAATAGCTTTTTCCTTTTTCCTTGTAAGCCAGATACCAGCTGAAGGTACAGCCACAGAGTCCCAGCTTCAGGACGATGAAAAGAGCCATCACATCCATCATGTTCCGCTTCGGGAAAAGCACCAGCAGGAAGTTCATGGGGCTTGCGAGATAATAAGCGATCGTCGCCCAGAAATTGATCCCCAGGCCGCCTCCCATGGAATAGAGGAAGCTCTCGTTATTCACCAGCTTCTCATGAAACTCGGTAAAGAAGGGAAGGTACTGGTGAAGGGAATCGATGATCAGCACGCCGTGGTCTCCGAAGGGATAAACCAGGTTCACGGCGAAGCTCACCGCCACCACCACGGCCGGAATCACAAAGCCGAAGGCGGCACAGCGGCGGATCCTTTTTTTCTCCAGAAGTTCTTCCGGGGAAAGGAACTCTTTCGGGGTCTTGTCCTTGAATACGAAGCACTTGCTGAACACATAGTTCAGGACCAGCACCACCACCTGAATCAGCAGCTTGCCGATCATATCCGGCACACCGAAGACACAGCAGAGAATCACCACGCCGAAAATCTCGATAAACATCGTGCTGAGGCGCATGCCGATGAACTGCCCCGCCTCCACAAGAAGCTCCCGGATTCCCCTCGTCCTGCTCTCAAAGACGAAAATCTTATTCACCACATAGGCGAAGAGAATGGACAGGGAGATCGAGAGAAAGTTGGCAATAGTAATGTCAATTCCCAGAAAATGCCGGAAAATGGCATAGGAAATCAGGTTCACAAGAGTTGTGCATCCGCCGAAAAAGATGTAGCGGATGGCCTGATTCTGAAACAGTTTTTTTATCCAGTTTGTCATCTTGATACCTCTCTAAATCGCAAAATCTGTCCCTAGTATACCTTTCTTCCTATTAAAAAGCAATCAGTTTTCCCTTAACTCTTTCTGAAGACGGACGGAATACAGGATCTTCTCCTTCACCTTTCTGCCGGTCAGCTGTTCCAGGGCTTCGGTATAGTAGTTGAGCTGGGCCGCATATTTTCGGTAAAGGACCGCTTCCCCGCCTTTTTCCACATAGTCGGTTTTGTAATCCACCAGGATAAGGCCGTCTGCTTCCTCGAAATAGGCGTCCACAACTCCCTGAATCAAGAGCTTTCGTCCCTCTTCGGCTTCCGGGTAGAGTCGGGCTGCGGGGATCGCATAGATGAAATGCTGCTCCCGGAAGAGAACACCAGCCTGCTGCGCCCTCGCCATCCGCTGCCCCAAGGCTCCTTTTGAGAAGCATAAGATTCTCCGGCAGTCGATGGCGGCGGCCTCCTCTCTGGTGAGCCGCCCTTTCTCTTTCAGTTCCCGAAGCTGCTCTTCCACGGCTTCCAGGCTCTCCGCCCGGGTAAAATCGAGATACTGTAAGAAAATATGGTAGGCCGTTCCCCGGGCCGCTCCCTGGACGGGGGCTTCGTCTTTCAGAAAGTCCGGAATGATCTCTTCGACTTCCGGAAGCGCTTCCTCCGTTCCTGTTTTTAAATCTGTCTGTTCTTTAAAAAGAGAGTCCTCAAAGATCCTCTCCCAGTCTTCCCAATCTGCTTCTTTTTTCGATTCTTCTCCGTAAAGAAGCTCACTCTCCGTCTCCAGCTCCGCCTCGCTCTGGCGCTTGAGCTGGGAGACCGTAAGCTTCACCGGAATCCGCTGGTAATGCTGCTCTTCTGCCTCTGCCATGCGTTTTCCCAGGATCTCGTGAAACTCCGGTTCGTAGATTTCATCGGAGCGAAGAAGCCTGAGGCTCTCGATATCCAGAGCTTTTCTGGCCTCCTGCTCCACGCCACCGGCCAGAAGATCCTGCACCGATAATTTCCGAATCGCCACCGGGGTCGTCCAGACCGCATCCTCTTCCTCCCGCAGGGGCCGAATTTCGCCTTTTTCTCCCAGAAGCTCCCTGGCGCTCTCGTACTTTAAGAGCACCGGCATCAGAAGATCGAGGTACCCTCCGGCCCCCGAAAGGAGCTGATAGGAAAGGCCGTATTTCAGAGGTGACGCGCTCTGGCACCAGCGCTCCAGCTTTTTCTCAAGGCCGGAGACGGCTCCCGTAAGGATCAGTTTTTCTTTCGCCCTGGTCAGGGCCACATAAAGAACGCGGATCTCCTCGCCGATGTTGTCGTCGTTGACCTTCGCCTGAATGCAGCGCTTAAAAAGAGTGGTCCGGCGAACCCGCAAAACCGGGTCCACCATATCAAAGCCGATGCCAAGGTCCGCATGCAGCACCATCCGGCTTCTGGTGTCCATTTTGTTGAACTGCTTTTCCAGACCTCCTAAGAAAACCACAGGAAATTCCAGGCCTTTGCTTCGGTGAATACTCATGATCTGGACCACATTCCGGTTTTCCCCGAGACTCTGGGCCTCGCCGTAATCTACGTCGTACTTCTGCAGATTCTCGATGTAGCGGATGAAATTAAAGAGGCCGCGGTAGCTGGTTTTCTCATAATCCCAGGCCTTCTGAACCAGCATTTTCAGGTTCTGTGCCCGCTGCTCTCCCGCCGGCATAGCCGCCGCTTCCTCCGCATAGCCGGTCACATCAAAAATATACCAGAGCAGCTCATGGATCGGCGTGAAAGCTGCCTGCTGCCGGAAATCCTCCAGAAGAGCATAGAAATCCTCCAGTTTTTTCCGAAGTTTCTCGTCCTCCCCGTTTTCCCGGTACCAACGGCAGCTTTCGTGGAAGGCTTTTTCCTCCCCGCAGCTGCTCCGGATCAGGGCTGTCTCCTTCTTCGTGAAACCGCCGATGGAGGAAAGGAGCACCGCCGCCAGGGGAATATCCTGGCTGGAATTGTCGATGATTTTCAGGAGGGACAGGACTACCTGCACCTCCCGGGTGGAAAAATAGCCGCTCCTCGTGCCCACATAGACCGGGATTCCCATATTTTCCAGCACCTTTCCATAGCTTTCCGCAAAGGCGGAGGGGGAACGGAAGAGGATCACAATATCCTTAAATTCAATTTTTCTCATGCCTTTAATGGTTTTATCGAAGATTTCCTCTTCTCCCACCATCTTTAAGATCCGCTGGCCGGTCAGCTCCGCCTCCAGTTCTCCCGGTATCATCCGAACCCTTTCCATCAGCTCCTCATCCTCGTCAAGATCCAGAAGAAGAAGCTCAGGCCGGAGGGTCATCGGGTCCATTTTCGGATAGTCTGCTCCCGGATAGAGGGCAGTCTCCGCCGTATAGAGAATTTTTCCCGGATTCTGACGCATGACCTCCCGGAAAATCTCGTTGGTGAAGGCCAGAATCTCCCGGCGGCTTCGGAAATTCTTTTTCAGATCAATGCGCTGGCAGTCGGAATCCTCCAGCGTGTAGGTCTCATATTTTTCCAGGAAAAGCTCGGGTCTTGCCAGGCGGAAACGGTAGATACTCTGCTTCACATCACCCACCATGAAAATGTTTCTCAGACCCTCGTGCTCCCTCGAAACCGCCGTCAGAATGGCCTCCTGCACCAGGTTGCTGTCCTGGTACTCGTCGATCATGATCTCTTTGAAACGACCGGAGAGCTCCTTCGCCGTATCCGTCGGCTGTCCCTCCTCATCCACAAGAATCGAGAGAGCCAGATGCTCCATATCGTGGAAATCGCAGAGATTCCGCGCTCTCTTTTCCTCGGCAAAACGCCGGGTAAAGGCAAGGGTCAGCTCCACCAGCACCTTCATGGGCCGGCCCGCCGCCTGCATATCCGCAAACTCCGTCTCGGGACTCTCGGCAAAATAGTCCTCTTCCAGGGCCTTAATCTCGTCTTTCACCTGATCCCGGAGGGCTTTCACCTGTTTTTTCTTGTTTTCGTCGATCGTTTCATCCTTTTTCGTGGAAAGTCTCGCCCATTTATCCATGGACTGAAAGGCCTGGTAAAACTCCCGGTAGCCCTTCGCTCCCTTGCATTTTTCCAGATTTTCCAGGTCGGAAAGGATGGCCGGCTCATAGAGATAGGGTCCTCCATTCTCCTTACAGATGGAAAGAGCCTTCTCCAGCAGTTCCTCGAGATCTCCGATGAGTTCCCGGGTGGAATTGAGCCACCCCTGAAGCCACCCGGCATTTTCAAATTCTTCCATCGTCCGGGCGGAATAGACGCTTAAGCATTCCTCCAGCCATTTTTCGGGATAAGGATAGCTCATGGCAAATTCATAGAGACGGAGAATGGAATCCTCGAGGATCTGGTCATTTTTTCCGGTGGCAAGGCACTCCACAAACTCCTGAAATTCCGGCGTCGCATCCTCAAAATAGCTCTCCAGAAGCTCCTGAACCACCTGGGTCTTGAGAAGCTTCCCTTCGCCCTCGTCCATAACCCGGTAGTTTGGGTCCAGGCCAATGACGTGGAAATAGCTCTTTAAAATGTAACTGCAGAAGCTGTCAATCGTGGTGATCTGGGCGCTCTGGATCAGCGTGAGCTGCCGGGTCAGATGCTCCTCCTCTTCCCCCTCGGAAAGCTTCTTCTCTATGGCGGTATTCAGACGCTCCCGCATCTCTCCCGCCGCCGCCCGGGTGAAAGTCACGACCAGAAGCTCGTCGATATCCACAGGCCGGACCGGGTCTGAGATCAGATTCAAGATCCTCTCGATAAGGACCGCCGTCTTTCCGGAGCCCGCCGCTGCGGAGACCAGGAGATTCCGGTTTCTGAGGTCGATGACCTTCTTCTGGTCTGGGGTCCACTGATTGCTCATTTCATCTCCTCCTCGATCTTTCTTAGTGCTTCGTCGGCGCTTAAATCCTCCAGCCGACGGAATTTCATACTTTTATCCTTCAGATCAAAGCCGCAGACGCTGCGGAAGACGCAGTAATCGCAGGCGGTCTGATTTTTCCGCTCATAGGGCAGGCGCTCCGCCTTTCCTTTCAGGATCTCGCTTCCAAGCTCCTGCATCTTTTTGCCCGCGTAAGCCGACATGGCTGCAAACTGCTTTGTGCTGGCGGTCCGGGAGGCTTTTCCGAGAGACCCATCCTTGTTGACGGAGACCGGGATCACGCTCGAAGTTCCCTGTAAAAAGCGGTCCATGGACTTGATGATCTCCTCGCGGCTGTTCACCAGACCGTTGACCTTCAGTTCCTTTAAGAGCTGTTTTCGGATCTCATCGGGATCTTCGTCCCCGGAAAGCTCCAGCAGGGGATCTTCCACATGATAATAGAAGATTCCCGCCGGGGTCACGGTTTTCTCCTTCTTCGCCCGGCGCTCCAGCTCGAGAGCCGCGTTCAGATAGACCATGAGCTGCAGCTGCAGGCCGTAATAAAAAGCCGCCAGGTCAAATTTCGTGTTTCCGGACTTATAATCCACCACTTTCACGAAAACCTCTTCCTCATTTTCACAGTAATCGATACGGTCAATCCGGCCTTTGAGCTTCATCTTTGTGTTGTCAGGAAGGCTCAGATTCACCGCTTCCAGATTTTCAATCGCGGAAAAGGGCACCTCGAAATTTCCGGGCTCGAACATGCCGCTCCGGATCTGAATCAGCAAAGCCCAGATCGTGCGGCCCATGATCCGCCGGATCCGTTTCAGCGCATAGGCGCTCCGGCTGTCCTTCTTAAGGCCGGGGCTATGGATAAAGGCCGCTGCCTCAGAGACAGCCTCCTCTGTGAGCTTTTCCGCCTCCTCGTCGGGCAGGTCAAACCAGTTCCACTCGCTCGCTTCCACCTTTTCTGAAAAGATCTCCAGCGCCTTGTGGAAGAGATTTCCCATATCCACCGGGGCAAATTCCAGCGTTTCCCGCTCGGTAAGCCTAAGGCCATACCGCAGGAAATGCTCGCAGGCACAGGCCGCGAAGGTCTCCAGCCGGCTCACGCTGTTGGTCAGCACGTTTCCGTAGAGGGCCTTCGCCGCCTCCCTTCCGATGCCGGAATCCTCGTTCCCGGCGAAAGCCGCATGGAGAAGACGCTCCAGCTTTTCCTTCCATTTCGGCTCCTTACTGTACCAGAGATAGAGTTCCTGAAACTCCGGAGAAAATTCCCCCTCTTTCATTTTCAGAATCCCCTCAGTCAGACAGGAAAGGCCGTTTTCCGGCGTCCAGACCCGTTTTTTGAAGGACTGGTCCGCTTCCTCGTCGGTCACAGAAAGCTCCGGGAAGAGCCTCTGAATCCGCCCCACCACATAGGAGGGCCGCATCGCTTTTCCTTCGAGATCTGCCTTCGCCATCGTCAGATAGAGCCGCTCGGAGGGCTTCGTAAGATGCAGATAGAGATAAAAACGCTCCACAAAGCTGTTTTCCCTGGTTCCCGGTGCCAGCGTCACGCCCTGATCCGAGAGGAAGCTTCTCTCCTCCTCCGAGAGGATACCTCCGCCTTTTCCCGGCGAAGGCACGATACCCTCGTTGAGCCCCAGGAAAATCAGCACCTTGATGTCTTTGAGACGGGTTCGCTCCATGTCGCCCACCAGCACCTCGTCCAGCGAGGGCGGAATCAGGCCCACGCGGCTGTCCTCGAAACCGGCCTCCAGAAGCTCCTTATAGTCCTTCAGGCTCATGACCTCGTCGCCCAGAAACTCTACCAGCTTGTCAAAGAGACTGATGACCGTCCCGTAGATCTGGTGATAGACCTTGGCCTCGTCCATCTTTCCCTGTTCCTCAAAGTTCTTTTCCATCTGAGTGAGCTTCTGCTGGAGCTTTTCCCCGGCGATGAAACGGTAGAGCCCTTCGGTCCGCTGGCGCACTGTGATATTTTTTCCCCGCATGGCTTCCGTGTAAGCCGCTGTCTTCTCAAGGAAAGTCTCCCTGAACGCATTAAGCCTCGGCAAATCCTCGGCAGAAAAGCTTCTGGTCTCCTGAGTCCACTCCTTTTTCCACATGGAATATCCCCGGATTCCCGCCGCCAACACATAATTTTCCACATAATCGATGGTCTCCGGTGCAAAATCCAACAAGCCGCAGCGAAGGAAGCGGAAAACCGTCTCATAGCTGTAATCGCGGATCAGCATTTCCAGCGCCGCCTTCATAAATTCCAGGAACGGATTTAAGAGAACGCGTTTCGTCTCATCGATAAAGCAGGGAATCCCGTACTTCGGAAAGACCCGGCGGATCTCCCGGGCGTAGGTCTCCATGTCGCCGCTGATGAGGGCGATCTCCCGGAAAGCAAGCTTCTGCTCCCGGGTCAGCTTCAGGATCGTCCGGGCCGCAAACTCCGCCTCCGCTCTCGGATTCGCACAGGCGTGGATCGAAATTTCATCCGACGGCTTCTCCAGGTAAAAGATCCCCCCGGCAAAATAGTTTTTTCCCGTGCGGAACAGATGGCTCTCAAGAAAAGCAAGGGCCGGGCGGCCATTAAAGCGGCGGACACCCTTTCTTCCCAGAATCACCGACTCCAAAATTTCCGTACCAGTCTCCTTACAGAGGTTCGTCAGGCTCTGGATCGTCTTCTGACTGAGGTAGAACAACTCATGCATTTTCCCGGGCTTTCCCCAGTCCGTACGGGGATCGACGGTCACAGTCACGAGGATTTTTTTTGCCAGCGGAAGAAGTTTTTTAAGGAGAGCAAGCTGAATCGGGGTAAAGCCCGTATAACTGTCCAAGGCGATCGTGCAGCCTGAGAGGAGGCTTGACTCCTCCGCATGCTCCGCCAGCACCTCCAGAAGTTCCTCCGTCGTCACATAGTCCTTCGCCATCCGCTCCTGAAAGGCCTGGTAGAGGATACCGATATCCTTCCATTTATAATAGAGGCGGGGCTGGCCCTCAAGGCCTTCCAGGATCCCGTCCATCTGTTCCGGCTCGATCCGGTACTGAGCCAGCTCCGAGATCATGGATTTCACCTGGCTGATGTAGCCGTTTTTCTCCATACTTCCTCCGAGAAGGGTCAGCTCTTTCTTGTGCTCCATGGCGCAGCGACGGATCACCAGATTTTTTCCGGTCTCCTCGAGGACCCGCCTCCGGTCCGCCCCCAGGTCCTCCAGAACCCTGAGGGCCAGACGCTGAAAGCTCAGCACATCAATATTTAAGATTCCTTTCCGCGGATGAAGCTCGGTCAGATTCCGCTGAATCTCCATCGTAAACTGCTCCGGTACTAGTACCAGAAAATTTTCTTTCGGTGCAGCCAGGGATTCCCGGATCACCGTCTCATACAGATAACGGGACTTTCCGCTTCCCGAGCTTCCCAGGATAAACTGAAGGGGCATATTTTTCTCCTTGTGAAAGAAAAGCCTTACCGGGTAGATTTCCGGTAAAGCTCTTCTCTTTTTTCAATCTTATTTCGCGAGCTGGGCCAGGCGCTCTTTCACCTGAGCCATCATCTCCGTATATTTGGTCAGTTTCGCTTTTTCTTCATCGATCTTGGCCTGGGGCGCTTTGCTGATGAAACGCTCATTGTTCAGCATGCCGTTAGAACGTGCCAGCTCTTTGGTGAGACGCTCCTCCTCTTTTTTCAGACGCTCGATCTCTTTCTCGATATCTACCAGCTCTGCAAAGGGCATGTAGATTGTCGCTTTGTGGATCACTGCAGAAACCGCATCCTCGCCGATGCCTGCCTTGTCCACCTGTACGGTGACATCGCTGGCATAACCCAGAGTTGCGAAGAAGACTTTTCCGTTCTCGAAGATCTCGCGGACTACCTCGTCCTCAGATACAACGAAAACTTTCGCTTTCTTACTGGGCGGTACGTTCATGCCGGTACGCACATTACGGATTGCACGAACAGCCTCTTTGATGGTCTCGATGGCGTTCTCATCCTCTGCAAAGTTCCAGCTCTCCTGATATTCCGGCCAGGAAGCGACCATGATGGACTCCTCTTCCGGACGGAGTGTGCAGTAGATTTCCTCTGTGATGAAGGGCATGTAGGGATGAAGAAGCTTCAGGGCATTGGAGAGAACGGTCTTCAGTGTCCAGAGAGCTGCTGCCTTCGTGGTATCCTCGTCATTGTAAAGACGGGGTTTCACCATCTCGATGTACCAGTCGCAGAACTCCTCCCAGATGAAATCGTAAACCTTCTGCACAGCGATACCGAGTTCGTATTTGTCGAGGTTCTCAGTCACTTCTTTTGCCAGATGGTTAACCTTGGAAAGAATCCATTTGTCTGCTCCGGTCAGGTTATTGAGATCCATCTTTGCCGGAACATCGGCTTTCTCGAGGTTCATCATGATAAAACGGGAAGCGTTCCATACTTTGTTTGCGAAGTTACGGCTGGCTTCCACACGATCCCAGTAGAAACGCATGTCGTTTCCGGGGGCGTTTCCGGTCATAAGAGTCAGGCGGAGCGCATCTGCGCCGTATTTGTCGATGACTTCCAGAGGATCGATACCGTTTCCGAGGGATTTACTCATCTTTCTTCCCTGGCTGTCACGAACCAGTCCGTGAATCAGTACATGATGGAAGGGAACCTCGCCGGTCTGCTCCAGAGAGGAGAATACCATACGGATAACCCAGAAAAGGATGATATCGTAACCCGTTACCAGTACGTCTGTCGGGAAGAAATAGTCCAGATCCTCGGTCTTGTCCGGCCAGCCCAGTGTGGAGAAGGGCCAGAGGGCGGAGGAGAACCAGGTATCCAGCGTATCCTCATCCTGTGTAAAGTGAGTGCAGCCGCATTTCGGGCATTTGTCCGGAGCGCCTCCTCTTCTTACGACAACCTCGCCGCAGTCGTCACAGTAGTAAGCCGGAATCCGGTGGCCCCACCAGAGCTGACGGGAAATACACCAGTCATGGATGTTCTCCAGCCAGTGGAAATATGTCTTGTCGAAGCGCTCCGGAACAAATTTCAGTTTGCCGGATTTTACTGCCTCAACGGCCGGTTTTGCCATCTCTTCCATCTTTACAAACCACTGCTGTTTGATCATGGGCTCTACGGTGGTGTGGCAGCGGTCATGGGTTCCTACGGCATGGGTATGGGGAACAACTTTTACCAGAAGGCCCTGGTTTTTCAGCTCTTCTACCATAGCTTTTCTGGCATCGTAACGGTCCATGCCGGCGTATTTGCCGCCTTTTTCGTTGATGGTTCCGTCATCGTTCAGGATGTTGATCTCTTCCAGGTTGTGACGTTTTCCAACCTCGAAGTCGTTGGGGTCATGAGCCGGGGTGATCTTTACGCAGCCGGTTCCGAACTCTTTGTCTACATAGAAATCGCCAATCACCGGGATCTCGCGGTCGGTGAGGGGGAGCTTCAGCATTTTTCCGATGAGGTGCTGATAACGCTCGTCATCCGGATTTACTGCCACTGCGGTATCGCCGAGAAGAGTCTCCGGACGGGTCGTGGCAATCTCCACGAATTTGCCCTCTTCACCTACGATGGGGTAATTGATGTGCCAGAAGAAACCATCCTGATCCTCATGCTCTACCTCGGCATCGGAGATGGAAGTCTGGCATACCGGGCACCAGTTGATGATGCGGGAGCCTTTGTAGATGTAGCCTTTCTCATAGAGGCGCACGAAAACTTCTTCTACGGCTTTGGAACAGCCCTCGTCCATTGTGAAACGCTCTCTGTCCCAGTCAGCGGAGGAACCCAGCTTGTGCAGCTGATTGATGATCTTTCCACCGTACTCTTCTTTCCAGGCCCAGGCATGTTTGAGGAACTCCTCACGGCCGATCTTCTCTTTGTCGATGCCCTGCTCACGAAGCTTCGCGGTAACTTTTACCTCGGTAGCAATGGCTGCGTGGTCGGTTCCCGGCTGCCACAGTGCGTTGTAACCCTGCATTCTCTTATAACGGATCAGGATATCCTGCATCGTGTTGTCCAGAGCGTGGCCCATATGGAGCTGACCGGTTACGTTTGGCGGCGGCATTACAATGGTAAAAGGTTTCTTGCTTCTGTCTACTTCTGCATGGAAGTATTTCTTGTCCAGCCATTTCTGGTAAAGACGGTCTTCTATGCCCTTGGGATCATAGGTTTTTGCCAGTTCTTTGTTCATGGGATTCTTTCCTTTCTTGTGAGTGGTTGTGAGGAAGTGTGCGGGAGGAACGCCATGCCATCACTTCGGTTTTGCTTTGCAAAACCTCAGTCGCGGGCTTCGCCCTATCGAAAATCGTCCAAACACTCAAAAAACTGCAAGCCGTTTTTTGGGTGCCCGTACGATTTTCGGCATGGCTCATGCCTAACGCGCAAAAGAAAAGCCCTCTGCACACAGTTCATGTGCAAAGGGCGAATGTCTCGCGGTACCACCTTTTCTTATGCTTCTTTCTCGCATATCTCAGAGATCTTTTAACGGGGATCGGACGGGCAGGCTTACTGTCAAAGTTCAGCCTGTCGGTTCAAAAGCTACCTTCCATACCTGCTTTCCTACAGATTCCTCTCAGCCTGTCGGGAATCTCTCTCTGGCGGTGCCCGGGTATGTACTCCTCTTTCTCACAACCTTTGTTCTTTTTCGCTATAGTCTGTATCATAGCCGAGGATTTTTCATTTGTCAAGGGGGAGTTTCGCTCACTCCTCCTCAGAAACTTTCTCCGGCTCTTTCATTAAGCCTTCAATATAGGCCCAGATCTCGTCTCTTCCCTGCTTGGTCTCCGCGGAGAAGGGGATGATGACCGTGCCCGGCTTTACGCCCAGGCCCGTGCGAACCAGCTTCAACTGTTTCTGAATCTGGCTTCTTTTGATCTTGTCCAGCTTGGTGGCGATGATAATGGGGTCAAAGCCGTTGCTCACGATCCAGTCGTACATGATCTTGTCGTTGGCGGAGGGCTCATGACGGATATCGATCAGCAGGAACACGGCTTTCAGCATCGGGGATTTGTGGAGGTAGTTCTCGATGAGCTTTCCCCACTTCTCCTTCTCTGACTGGGAAACCTTCGCATAGCCGTAGCCCGGAAGGTCCACCAGGTAAACCTCACTGTTGACATTGTAAAAGTTGATAGTCTGGGTCTTTCCCGGCTGGGAACTGGTCCGCGCCAGCGCTTTCCGGTTCATCAGGGCGTTGATCATGGAAGATTTTCCCACGTTGGATTTTCCGGCGAAGGCCACCTCCATGCGCTCATTTTTCGGCAGCGGGCTTGTGATGCCGCAGACCGTTTCCAGTGTCACATTTTTTATAATCATAATCAGTTCTCCGAATTTTTAACAAGCGCCGCTTTCAGGACTTCATCCATATGGGAGACAAAACGGATCTCCAGACCTTTTTTAATCTCGGAGGAAATCTCTGCCACATCCGGCCGGTTTTTCTCCGGCACCAGAACCAGGCGGATGCCCGCGTTCTTCGCTGCCAGAATCTTTTCCTTGAGGCCGCCGATGGGAAGGACTCTTCCCCGCAGCGTGATTTCTCCGGTCATGGCGATATCGGCCCGTACCGGAAGCTTCGTGATCGCGGAGGTCATGGCTGTGGCCATCGTGATTCCCGCAGAAGGCCCATCCTTGGGAACGGCTCCCTCCGGAATGTGGATATGGATATCATTTTCCTTGAAAAATTTATCATCGATGCCATATTCCCGGCTGACAGAACGGATGTAGCTGATGCCTGCCATGGCGGATTCCTTCATCACGTCTCCCAGCTGGCCGGTGAGGAGAAGCTCTCCTTTTCCGGGCATGACGTTGACCTCGATCTCCAGGGTATCGCCGCCCACGCTGGTCCAGGCCAGGCCCCGGACGATTCCGGTGTCATCGGCGTCGTTCAGACGGTTGACCGTGTAGCGCTCCTTGCCGAGATAGTTCTTAAGGCTGGTCTCGGTGACTTTGATGCTTCCCTTGCCTTCCTCCAGAAACTCCCGCGCCGCTTTCCGGCAGATCTCTCCGATCTTCCGCTCCAGGCTTCGCACACCGGCTTCCCGGGTGTAGGAGGAAATCAGTTTCTTCATAGCCTTGTCCGTGATGGAAAAATCATAGCCGGAGAGGCCGTTTTTCTCGATCTGTTTCTCTAACAGGTGCTCTTTTGCAATGTGCAGCTTCTCGTTTTCCGTGTAGCTAGAAACCTCGATGAGCTCCATACGGTCCAGAAGAGGCCGTGGAATCGTCTGAACATCGTTGGCCGTGGCGATGAAAAGCACCTCGGAAAGATCCAGCGGAAGCTCCACATAATGATCGCGGAACTTGTTGTTCTGTTCGGAATCCAGCACCTCCAGAAGAGCGGAGGAGGTATCTCCCTTATAGTCGCTGCTCACCTTGTCAATCTCGTCCAGAAGCATCAGCGGGTTCTTCACCCCGGCCTGCTTCATACCGTTGGCAATACGGCCCGGCATCGCGCCTATATAGGTTCTTCTGTGGCCGCGGATCTCCGCCTCATCCCGGACGCCGCCCAGACAGATCCGGACATATTTCTTGTCCAGGGCTCTTGCGATCGAGCGGGCGATCGAAGTCTTACCGGTTCCCGGCGGGCCCACCAGACAGATAATGGGGCTGTCGCCTTTCTTCGTCAGGGCGCGGACAGCCAGAAATTCCAGCACCCGCTCCTTGACCTTCTCAAGGCCGTAATGATCCTCGTCCAGGATCTCCCGGGCATTGGCAAGATCCATGTTGTCAACGGATTCTTTATCCCAGGGAAGTTCTAGAAGCGTCTCGATATAGCCCCGGATCACGGAACTTTCCGCGGAGTTGTTTCCGGCATTTTTAAAACGCTCGATCTCTTTCTCGATGCGCTCCTTCACCTCGTCGGAAGCCTCCAGCTTATCTGCCTCCTCCTGGAAATGATCTGCCTCGGCTCCGGTGGTGTCCTCGCCTAATTCCTCCCGGATCACTTTCAGCTGCTCCCGGAGGATGTATTCTCTCTGATTTTTGTCAACGCGGGCTTTGACCTTCTCCTGAATCTCGGTCTTGATGTTCATGACCTGGATCTCATTTTCAAGAAGAACAGACAGCTGCTCGAAGCGCTCGGTTAAATCCACCGCTTCCAGAAGCTTCTGTTTTTCCTCATAAAACACAGGAATGTTCACAGCGATCTGATCCACCATTTTCTGGAGGTCCGTCTGTTCCATGATCTGAAGCGCCGTCTCGCGGCTGATCTTGCCGTTGGCCTGGCAGTAATCCTGGAAAATGGTCCGGAGGGTCTGAACCATAGCTTCCTGATTTTTCTCATCGGGAAGGGCCAGCTCCTCCTCCGAAAAAGTGGCGGCATCTGCCACAAGGCAGCCGTCCGCCACATCCAGATCCATCACTTCCACCCGTTCCAGACCTTCCGCCAGCACCCGGAAAATATTCTGGGGCAGTTTCATGATCTGCTTCACGGTGACAAGGGTACCGATCTTATGAAGATCCTTCCTTCCAGGATCCTGTGTTTCCGGAGATTTCTGGGTCACAACCACCAGCTTCTGGTCACGGAGCATGGCAGTCTCCACCGCTTTGACTGATTTTTCCCGGCTGATATCAAAATGCGTGATCATGGAGGGCAGAAGCGTCATTCCACGGAGAGCCACAACCGGTATGTTTTTGATCAGTTCATTCATGCAGTTTCCTCAATCTCTTTATCTTTCTTGCTTTTTTTCGTTTTTACAGAGGGAAGCTTGCCGTCGTCGCTGTACATCAGCACCGGCTCACCGCTTCCGTCGATGACGTCCTTCGTGATCAGGCAGCTCTCCACATTCTCATCGGAGGGCAGGTTGTACATGATATCCAGCATTGCTTTCTCCATGATGGCCCGGAGGCCTCTGGCTCCTGTCTTTCTCTCCAGGGTCTTGTCTGCCACTTCCTCGATGGCGTCATCCGCAAAGGAAAGCTCCACGCCGTCCATCTCAAAGAGCTTCTGATACTGCTTGATGATGGAGTTTTTCGGCTCTTTCAGGATGCGGATCAGAGCCTCGCGGTCCAGCTGATCCAGGGAAACAACCATGGGCACACGGCCGATGATCTCCGGAATCATTCCGAACTTCACGAAATCCTGGGGCAGTACCTGGCGCAGGATTTCTCCCACGTTATGATTCTTCTTATCGTTGACCACAGAGTTGAAACCGATCTCCTTCTGATCCAGACGTGCCTCGATGACTTTTTCCATGCCCTCGAAGGCTCCGCCGCAGATGAAAAGGATATTTGTGGTATCGATCTGGAGAAGCTCCTGATGCGGGTGCTTTCTTCCACCCTGGGGCGGCACGGAAGCTACGGTTCCCTCAAGGATCTTAAGAAGTGCCTGCTGTACGCCCTCACCGGACACATCGCGGGTGATGGAGGCGTTCTCGGATTTTCTCGTGATCTTATCAAACTCGTCGATGTAAACAATACCGTACTCGGCACGCTTGATATCGTAGTCAGCTGCCTGAATCAGCTTCAGGAGGATATTTTCCACATCCTCACCCACATAACCGGCCTCAGTCAGCGTGGTGGCATCTGCGATGGCAAAGGGCACATTCAGCATTTTCGCCAGTGTCTGAGCCAGCAGGGTTTTACCTGAACCGGTGGGACCCAGCATCAGAATGTTGCTCTTCTGCAGCTCCACGCCGTCCACGCGCTTGCCGACGGTAATTCTTTTATAATGATTATAGACGGCCACAGCCAGGGTCTTTTTCGCCTCGTCCTGGCCGATGACATAATCATCCAGAAAAGCAGTGATCTCCTTGGGCTTCATCAGGTTGATGCCGCTCTGGTTCTCGTCCTGCTCATAGTATTCGTCCAGTTCTTCGTCTATGATCTCCGCACAGATCTCGATGCATTCGTCGCAGATATAGACGCCCTCCGGACCGGCGATGAGCTTTCTCACCTGGTCCTCTGATTTATTACAAAAAGAACATCTTACTTTGTTATGTTCTCCATATTTTCCTGCCATAGAATTTCCACCTCATACAAACTTTTCAGCAGTTTTCTTCAAAACTTATCAACGCACATGAGGGGATGTTGCTGAACGTAACATCCCCTCACGCTTATCCTTTAGTGATTTGTGATGACGCTGTCGATGAGGCCGTATGCTTTGGCCTCCTCAGCGCTCATGTAATTATCACGCTCGGTATCCACCTCGATGACGCTAAGCGGCTGGCCGGTGTTGGCCGCCAGATGCTCATTCAGCCTTTTCCTTGTGGCGATGATGTGATCAGATACGATCTTGATATCGGTCGCCTGACCCTGTGCTCCGCCGGAGGGCTGGTGAATCATGATCTCTGCATTGGGCAGGGCAAAACGTTTGCCCTTGGTGCCGCCGGCCAGGAGGAAAGCTCCCATGCTGGCTGCCATGCCAAGGCAGATGGTTGACACGTCGCATTTGATGTAACGCATGGTGTCATAAATTGCCAGTCCGGCTGAAACAGAGCCGCCAGGACTGTTGATATACAGATGAATATCCTTTCCAGGATCCTCCGCTTCCAGGAACAGAAGCTGAGCAACGATCAGGTTGGCGCTGACGTCCGTAACCTCCTCGCCCAGGAAAATGATTCTGTCCTTCAGAAGTCTGGAATAAATGTCGTAGCTTCTCTCGCCGCGGCTGGTCTGTTCAATGACATAAGGTACTAAGCTCATTTCGAAGAATCTCCTTTCCGGGAACTTCCGCAGGCAGATGTCTCTTACGCCTCTTTAGCAGCGTCTGCGATCAGATCTGCAGCAGCCTGTACAGCCAGGTCTTTCTTCATCTGATCTCTCTCGGAATCGCCGATGATGCCTTTGAGCTTCTCAACTTCCATCTTGTAAGCCTCAGCCATCTTTGCGATCTCCTCATCTACCTTTTCATCGGAAATTTCGATGTTTTCTGCTTTTGCTACAGCCTCAAGAACCAGGCTATTCTGAATACGTTTCAGAGCTTCCGGTTTCATCTGGTCATGCATCTTCTTTGCATCCATGCCGGTGAACTGGAAGTACTGCTCCAGGGAAAGACCCTGAGACTGCATTCTTCTGGCAAAATCTTCCATCATGCTCTGAACCTGGGTGTCGATCATGGCATCCGGGATCTCCATGGTGGCATTCTCTACTGCTTTCTCAACGGCCTGAGCTTCTTTCTTTGCTCTTGCCTCTTTCTCTTTCTTCTCGGTCAGTTTCTTCTTGATGTCCTCTTTGTACTCAGCGAGGGTCTCGAACTCGGAAACTTCGCTTGCGAACTCGTCGTCAGCGTCCGGAAGCTCTTTTACAGTGATTGCATTTACTTTGCATTTGAATACGGCTTCTTTTCCTGCAAGGCTCTTCTCATGATAGTCCTCCGGGAAAGTAACGGTAACGTCTTTGTCCTCACCGATCTTGGTACCGATCAGCTGATCCTCGAAGCCCGGGATGAAGCTTCCTGAACCGATGGTCAGGGTGTAGTTCTCAGCTTTTCCGCCAGCGAAGGGAACGCCGTCTACGGAACCGTCAAAGTCAAGCTTGATGATGTCGCCGCTCTCAACTGCTCTGTCATCTACATCGATGGTTCTGGAGTTGTTCTCTCTCTCCTTGTCAACCTCTTTGTTGATGTCCTCGTCAGTTACTTCAACGTCGCTCTTCTCAACCTCTACGCCTTTGTACTCGCCAAGGGTAACTTCCGGTTTCACAGCAACCTCTGCAGTGAAGATGAAGGGTTTGCCGGACTCGATCTGGGTTACATTGATCTCCGGACGGGAAACGATCTCAAGATCGCAGTCCTTCAGAGCCTCTGCGTAAGCAGTCGGGATCAGATCGTTAGCAGCATCTTCGTAGAAAACGCCTGTGCCGTACATTTTCTCGATCAGTTTGCGCGGTGCTTTACCTTTACGGAAGCCCGGGATATTGATTCTTCCTCTGGCTTTCAGATATACTTTCTGAATTGCTTTTTCAAAGTCCTCGGCAGAAGCCTCGATGGTCAGCTTCGCCATGTTTTTTTCCAGTTTTTCAACCTGTAAACTCATGGTGTGTTTCTCCTCCTAAGTTTCTATGTTTTTTGCAGTCCGTCTTTTCAAACGGTTCTGCTTGATTATGGGGTTGTTCTTCCCCCTGCTCTGTGCCATGGTGCTGATTTGACAGACTTCTCCATACTTACAGTCATTTTAGTACTATAGCACAATTCAAAAGAAAAAGCCACTCTTTTTTTTAAAAAGTACCGGTACCGCTTCCAAAACCCGGCAGAGTAAAACCGTTGGCAAAGCCTGAGTCCAGAACATTCCGCCGGAGGACGGCGTAAAGCTCCGCTTCCGTAGCCCGCGTATAGGGATTTACCCAGAAAATTCCGGCCAGTCCGAGGGTGACGCTGGAAAGGAGCTGCCAGGGGATAAAGGAAAGATCCAACACAAAAATATTCATCTTCTGATTCATCGTCATCTCACGGCTGAGAGCAAAGACCTCAGACATCTGAAGATTTGGATTTTCCGCCAGAATATAGGGAACCATCCGGTACTCGTAGGATTTCACAATGCCCGGAATCACAAAAAGAAGTCCCCAGAGAAAAATCTTCACTTTCATCACCAGCATGATGAGGACGATATGCCAGAACTGCCCCTGACGGAAAGCCCAGAAAAGCTCGCCCATGCCGGTGCTCTCTTCCCTGGTTCGCATAAAGAAACGGCTGGCTCCCACCTCGATCGGACTGCCCACCAGAATACCAAAGGCAAGGCCCAGAAGCATAACGCTGATGCCGACTCCCAGGAACACCAGGCCAAAACTCATTCCAGCCACTCTCGCAAGGAGATTTTCCGTCTGGTGACCGCTTCCGGTAATCATCTGGGTTGCACTGTCCACAAGGCTCTCTCCGCCGCTCTGAATCTCATTGTAATTGATTTCCCGGGCATTCTGCACATTGGAGCGGCTGCTGGAAAAACTTCCCGTGAGGATGCCGGTGATCAGTGCCACAACGACTGCTGACCAGAAACAGCCCCGGAGAACATTTTTCGCCCGGATCTTTAACTCTTCTCTCGTCCACATGATTGTTCAGCCTCCTTACGCCTGATAAACGACGCTCTCGGCGATCCTGTCCGCCGTCTCTTTTCCGGAGAGTTCCTCAATGAGGCGAAGCGCAAAGGGAATCGCGGTGCCAAGACCTCTGGAGGTCGTGATGTTTCCATCGGTCACAACCGGTTCAACGGTCACTTCAGCGCCGGTAAGACCATCCTCCATGCCCGGGTAGCAGATGGCTTTTCTTCCATTTAATAAGCCAAGCTTTCCGAGAACCGTGGGCGCTGCACAGATTGCTGCGATCCGGCCGTTTTCCTCAGCTGCTTTCATAAGGAAGCCCTTGAGGCCCTCACAGTCTCCCAGATGCAAGGTTCCCGGCATGCCTCCCGGAAGCACCAGCATATCTTCCTTCGTCGGGTGTACCTTTCCGATGAGGGTATCTGCTGTCACCGGAATCCGGTGGGAACCGATGATTTCCTCCCGTCCCATAACGGAAACCGTAATCGTCTCAATGCCTGCCCTTCTTAAAAGGTCTACCACAGTAAGACCTTCGATCTCTTCAAAACCGTCTGCAAGAAATACATATACCTTACTCATATTCTTTCCTCCTTGTCCGGGATGCCTGATTCAGCTCCCTGTCAAACGTTGTCACCGCCTATCTTAGCAAATCTCCGGCTGTGATACAAGTGATTTACAAGATTTTTCATTTATGGTAAACTTCCCCGTAAAAGGAGGTTTTTTTATGGAAATCGAACGCAAATACCTGATCCGTGAGCTTCCGGAAAATCTGGAAACTTACGCCTACCACGATATCGAGCAGGCCTATCTCTGTACCGCTCCGGTGGTCCGCATCCGCCGCCAGGACGACCGCTACATTCTCACCTACAAGTCCAGCGGCATGATGGCCCACGAGGAGTACAACCTGCCCCTCACCAGGGAAGCCTACGAGCATCTCAAGGCCAAAGCCGACGGCAATGTCATCACCAAACGGCGCTATCTCATCCCTCTGGACGACGTCCTCACGATCGAGCTGGATCTCTTCTCCGGGACCTTCGCCGGCATGATCCTCGCCGAGGTGGAGTTTCCCACAGAGGAAGCCGCCAACACTTTCACCCCGCCGGACTGGTTCATCGAAGATGTGACCTTCAAAAAAGAATACCATAACAGCTATTTAAGTTCAGTGGCTCTGACGTAACCATTCAAGAGCCACTGTGAAGGTACTGAACAGTTGCGATCTATCAAAAAAAGGATGAGCCTCGGCTCATCCCTTTCTATTTCTTCTTATCCAGTATATTCTTCAAAATCTTTTCCGAATCCTGACGCGACAGCCGCCGAGGATTCTCTTTCAGGAATTTTCTCTCAATCCGGTCCGCTTTGTACTTCTCCCATTTTCTACAACAGGCCGCCAGAAAACCCTTATGTTCCATTCCAAATTTTAAAACTGAAGTCTTCATTCTCTTTCCCTCCTGAAACGGACAGGTCGTGTCCGCCTTGAACCACAGTTACTATACCACGTTTATTATATCATTTTCATCTAGTATTTTGCAACATTTTGTTGCATTATCTATATTTTTGTTTCATTTTGTTGCACACCGTTTTTTAAAGAGACAGAGATTGTTATAATGAGATTTACGACTTTAGTGGGCAAAATACTCAGTAAAATACTTCCTTTACCAAAGATAAAGATGGCTATGTCCGGGAGGCTTCCATGAACAATCAGATTCTGTATGAACGACTGCGTGATCTCCGCGAGAGGAATCATTTCACGCAGGCCTTTGTCAGTTCCAAACTGAATATCGGCCGTGCAACGTATTCCAACTACGAGCGCGGCAAACGTACGCCTTCTCTGGATGTCATCATGGATCTGGCATCTTTCTACAAGGTGCCTTTCACCTATTTCCTCAATTCGGAAAATCTGGATCTCATCGCCGCTTCGAAAGAACCTCCCGTTCTGCCACTCACGCCTCCGGAACAGCAGCTGATGGATATCTACCGTTCACTGTCCTCCGAACGCCGGGAACAGTTGGTTGAATTCGCTCTTTTTCTTCAAAATCAGCCCTGATTTTGCCCTTTTTTATCTATTATAACTCTTTTTCTCTATTTTGCAAATGATTTTTATGCTATTATATAATTGATATTTGTTCCATTTTTATTTTCCAGATACTACACTTATGATAGTATAACTCTGCGAAAAGCGGCAGTTTCCTGCGCCTCTTTGCAGGATATGAGACTGACCGTTCCAAACCCTTGGAACATCCCGAATAGTCAGTTATATGGATTCTCAAAAACAGAAAGGCGGACTACACATGAAAAGTGACAAACGAAAACAGCAGTACAAACAGCTCGGTCTGGCAGTTGCCTATTACCGTAAAATGCATGGTCTGACACAGCTTCAGCTGGCAGAGGAGTGCGATCTGAGCCGCACCCACATCAGCAACCTGGAGGCTCCGAACATGCCCACCAGCATTTCCCTGGAAGCGCTCTTCGACATCGCTGACGTACTGGAAGTTCCCATCAAATGTTTCTTTGATTTCCCGGATGCCTCCGGCAAATAAATATCGGCTTTCAATCCCCGGTCCTGCACCGGGGATTTTTATTAGTATTTCCTTAACAAACTGGACAATTCCCTTCTCAAATGATATGATTGAGCGGATTGGAGGCGAATGCTTATGATTAAAACATTGTTGAAACCATTGTCTTTCCTTCCTGCACTGATGCTGATGTATATGATTTATTCGTTTTCCGCCCAGCCCGGAGAAGTCTCCTCGGCACTGAGCTATAAAGTCAGTTACAAGATTGTCCAGACAGCGGACTATATCTTTGATGGTGGGCATGAGGAATGGCAGCTTTCCCAGTGGGCCGATAAGATCAACTTTATCACCCGGAAGCTGGCCCATATGACAGAATATTTTGCCCTGGCCGTGGCGGTTTCTTTTCCGCTCTATGTGTACGGGCTCCACGGTTTTCTCCTGATGCTGGTGGCGGGAATCATCTGCGTGGGCTTTTCCTGCGGGGATGAATACCATCAATCCTTCGTGGCGGGACGGTCCCCCGCGGTGAAGGATGTCTGCATCGACAGCTTCGGCGTTTTCTGGGGAATCATTCTCGTACGAATCATCGGCTGGACCGGCAGAAAGACGATCTTCCGTCCCCGGAAGAAAAAGAAGAAGGCCGCTGCTTATGAGTATGAGTACGAACAGGAACCAGCCTGGGAGGAAGCTCCTGCAAAGCCGAAGAAGAAGCTTTTTGGCAGAAAGAAGAAAAACAGTCGGGAAGAATATTATGAACCCCAGGAGGGCTATGAACCCCAGGGCGGTTATGGACCCGGACCGCAGCAGCCGGTATACCGGAATCCCCAGACACGGCGGGCTCCCTACCATTATAATGGCCCGCAGAATCAGTACGATCCCCGGTATGCGAAAAATCCGCAGAATGGGTATCATCCTGAAAATGGAGACTATTCTCCGGATGGAAACGATGAGCCGCAGGAGGGGTATTACGACCCGAAAAATAACTATGAGCCACAGAATGGCTATTACGACCCTGAAAACAACTACCAGTCCCAGAATGGCTACGACGCCCGGGGCGATTATCCCCCGGAAGACGGTTATTATAATCAGGATAACTACAATCCGGACGAAAATTACGAGCCCCAGGACGGCTACTACGAACCGGAAAACGGCTATGACCCGCAGAATGGCTACGGCCCCGAGTACGGTTACGGTCCGGAAGCTCCTGTGAAGAAAAAGAAAAAAGAAAAAGACTGGATCTTCGACGACTTTGTCTGATCCATACCGAAAAATCCCGACTCCTGGCAGCCGGGATTTTTTTCGTCACAAAAATTTCACAATTTTTCTGGTTCACATTTCAAAAAAGGTGCTATAATACGGAACTGAACAAAGAAATTATCAATCAGATCTATGAATCCGACTGAATAAATAGTTGATTTTAGGAGGCATTTATCATGATTACACTGAAAGTTGAAAAAAGGAACCCGGAAGTAAAGGCAAAGAAACTGAGACGCGACGGTTTCGTCTGCGGCGTCCTTTACGGAAAAGAAATGAAGGAGTCTACTCCCATTCAGCTCACGGAGCCGGAAGCCCTCCGCTTTATCAAAGCCAACAAAGAAGGTACTCAGGTAATGCTTGATCTCGACGGAAAACAGGTCGATGCCCTTGTAAAAAATATCGACTATGATCCCATGAAGAAACAGATCATGGCTCTGGATTTCCAGGCTCTGGTCGCCGGTGAGACCGTCGCCACCTCTGTTCAGGTCATTCTGGAAAATGAGGATGCCGCTCAGGGTATCGTAGAGCAGACGCTGAATGAGGTTCACTATAAAGCAGATCCTGCCAACATGCTGGACACCATCGTCATTGACATCAAGACCCTGTCCCCGGATGTCCGTGAATTCCATGTAAAAGATCTGGTCATTCCGGAAGGCAAGACCGTACACATCACCACGCCGGAGGATACGCTGATCTTCCACATTGCCGAGTATGCCAACAATGGCGAGGATGAGGTTGCAGAAGATAGCGATGTAGACGCTGCCAAAGCCTGAATGGACTGAAAGATCATATCACAGAAAAGCCAGTCGGAGTGATTTTCCGACTGGCTTTTCTGCGATACCTGCGAATTGCACCCGCTGCTCCGCAGCTCACGCAATTTATTTCATGCATATATCCAGAAACTTCTGCACCAGACTCGTCGGCTGCTTTCCTTTTTTCCAGATCAGGAGAATCTTCGTCTCCAGGGCCGGCTCCGCCAGGGTCTCTATATGGAGCCCCTCGCAGAAGCAGCGCATGGATTCCGGGAAAATCGCCACGGCCAGCCCCTCCCGCACCCAGAGCATGGCTCCTCTCGCGTCGTCGCAGAGGCAGAAAATATCTGGGGTCAGATTCTGGGCAGAAAAAGCGTCCATGATAAATTTTTCATATCTCCGGTACAAAATCAGCGGGCTGTTCATGAGATCCTTCAATCGAAGGCTGCACTCCCGCTCCAGCCGCATCTCTGAAGGGATCACGGCGATCATCGGCTCCTGATGAAGCTCCGTATATTCCACGCCGTCCAGCCGTAAGGGCGTCCGCACCACGGCCACATCCACAATTCCATCCATCAGATAATTATATAAGGTATAAGTGATCCCGTCGTGAACTTCAAAGTTTACATCGGGATTTTTTCGGGCAAACTCTGAGATGAAGGGCATCATGGTACCCACAGTAGTCGGCGTCATGCCGATACGAAGCACCCGCTTCTTTCCGGCTTCCGCCACCTCCTGCCGGGTGGAGCTCACAAAATTCAGAAGATTCTCCGCCCTTTCATACAGAAGCTTTCCCGCTTCTGTCAGCGTCACCCCTGTCCTGGTCCGCTCAAACAGTGTGACGTTGAGCTCCGCCTCCAGCTGCTTCATCTGATAGCTCAGGGGCGGCTGTGACATGTTAAGCCGCCGGGCCGCTTCGTTGATACTCCCCGTCGTCGCGATCTCCCGAAAATATTCCAGCTGCCTGATCTCCATAGATACCTCCTTTGATAATTACACGGATTGCTCCGTGCTTCGCACTCCCGCAATCCTGCCCGCTATTCGCATATCGCGAAACTTACGCTCCTCTTTTATACTTATATGTTTTTTATATCAATCTACTTTAAAAACAATATTACTCATATTACATTGTACAAGACTATAATGGATAAGTCAAAGCGGAAAAAAATATTTAGGAGGGAAAAACATGCGCTCACTTGCGTGCTATCTGAAAGAATATAAAAAGGAAAGTATTCTTGCACCGTTTTTCAAGTTTCTGGAAGTCGTGTTTGACCTGATCGTTCCCCTTGTCATTGCCCAGATCATCGATGTGGGAGTGGCTCAGAACGACCACGGTTACATTGTCCAGAGATTTTTTATTCTGATCCTTATGGCGGCAGCCGGTCTTACCTGCAGCTTCACCGCCCAGTACTTCGCAGCGAAAGCCAGCGTCGGCTTCGCCGCAAATCTCCGTCAGGCCGTTTTCGACCACATCCAGCGCCTCTCATTTACCGAGCTGGATACCCTCGGAACAGACACCCTGATTACCCGTCTGACTGATGATGTGAACCAGGTCCAGAACGGACTGAACATGGGTCTTCGCCTGCTTCTTCGAAGCCCCTTCATCGTTCTCGGTTCCATGGTCATGGCCTTCACAATCAACATCCGCTGCGCCCTGGTTTTCGTGGTTGCGATCCCTATCCTTTTCCTGGTGGCCTTCGTTATCATGTATGTCAGCATCCCGCTTTTCAAAAAAGTGCAGGGCCGTCTGGACGCCGTTACCCGTCTGACCCGTGAAAACCTCACTGGCGTCCGCGTCATCCGCGCCTTCTGCCGGGAAGAGCAGTCCGTAGAAGAGTTTGACGCCCGCAACCGGGACCTCACCAAACTGAATGAGTTTGTCGGAAGGATCTCCGCTTTCCTCAATCCGGCAACCTATGTGCTCATCAACATCGCTACCGTCTTCCTGATCCAGAAAGCCGGTGTGGAGGTAAACCTCGGAAACATGCAGCAGGGTGAAGTCGTTGCTCTCTACAACTACATGGCTCAGATGATCGTGGAGCTCATCAAACTGGCTTCCCTGATCATCACCCTGAACAAATCCGCCGCCTGCGCCGAGCGTGTGGCCGGCATTCTGAAAGTCCGTTCTTCCATGGATTACAAGGAAAAAAACGTTTCCGCGAAAAAGAACAGCCCGGCTGTCACCTTTGACAACGTAACCTTCTGCTACCAGAACAGCAAGGCTCCCAGCCTTTCCAACATCAGCTTTTCCGTAAAACCCGGACAAACCGTCGGCATCATCGGTGGTACCGGAAGCGGAAAATCCACTCTGGTCAGCCTAATCACCCGTTTCTACGATGCCAGCGAAGGAAAAGTCCTCGTGGACGGCGTGGATGTCAAAGATTATCCCCGCGGTGCGCTCCGCCGTAAAATCGGCGTGGTTCCCCAGAAAGCAGCTCTTTTCCAGGGAAGTATCCGTGCCAACATGAAATGGGGCCGCGATGACGCCACAGATAAAGACATCTGGGAAGCACTCACAATCGCCCAGGCCAAAGAGATTGTCGAGAAAAAAGACGGCCAGCTGGATTTCCATCTGGAGCAGAACGGCCGGAACCTCTCCGGCGGTCAGAGACAGCGTCTCACCATCGCCCGTGCCCTCGTGAAAAAACCTGAATTCCTGATTCTGGACGACAGTGCCAGCGCTCTAGACTTTGCCACCGACGCCGCCCTTCGGAAAGCGCTTCACAGCCTCAGCGGCAACGTAACCACCTTCCTGGTGTCCCAGCGTGCAGCCAGCATCCGTCAGGCGGACCTGATCCTCGTTCTGGACGACGGCCTTCTCGCCGGAAAAGGCACTCATCAGGAGCTCATGTCTTCCTGCGAGACCTACCGCGAGATCTTCTTCTCTCAGTTTCCTGAGGAACGCAAAAACTACAAGGAGGCAGCCAAATGAGTAACAGCAAAAAGAAAAAAATGCCAAAAGGCAGTATGGAGACCTTCTTTAAAGTCCTTCGGATGATCGGAAATTACCGTTTTCTTCTGATCTTAAGTATTGTTTTGGCTGCAGTCACCGTCGTGCTGCAGCTCTATGTACCGATCCTTTTCGGAAATGCCATTGATGAAGTAGTCGGCGCCCATGCCGTTGATTTTGACCGGATGTGGTATTACCTCTCCCGGATTCTCGTCATGGTTATCGTCTCCTCCGTTTCCACCTGGGTTATGAGCATCATCAACAACCGGATGACCTACCGCACGGTACAGGATATCCGTGCCAAAGCCATCCGTCACATTCAGGAGCTGCCGCTCTCCTATCTGGATCAGCACAGCACCGGTGATATCATCAGCCGTGTCATCGCCGATACCGATATCCTCTCCGACGGTCTTCTTCTTGGCTTCACCCAGCTGTTTTCCGGTATCGTGACCATCGTCGGAACCTTGATCTTCATGTTTTCCAAAAACGTCTGGATCACCCTCCTGGTTATCGTCCTGACACCGTTAAGCTTTTTCGTGGCCAAATTCATCTCCAGCCACTCCTTCCAGATGTTCCGGAAGCAGAGTGAGACCCGCGGAAAACAGACCGCTCTCATCGAGGAGATGATCGGAAATCAGAAAGTCGTACAGGCCTTCGGTTATGAGGACAAGGCTTCCGAGCGTTTCGCAGAGATCAACGAGGATCTGAAAAACTACAGCCAGAAAGCTGTGTTCTACAGCAGCCTGACGAACCCCTCCACCCGCTGCGTCAACAACATCATCTACGCAGGCGTGGCTCTGGTCGGCGCTTTCATGATCCCAGGCGGCTTCCTCACCGTCGGCGGCCTCTCCGTACTGCTCTCCTACGCGAACCAGTACATGAAGCCCTTCAACGACATCAGCTCCGTCATCACCGAGCTTCAGAACGCTCTGGCCTGCGCCGGACGTATCTTCGAGCTTCTGGAAGAACCGGCTGAGGTTCCCGAGGAGAAAAAAGAAATGGGCAAAGCAGCCGGAGAAGTCAACATCGAACATGTATCCTTCTCCTATGATAAATCCAAAAAGCTCATCGAAGACTTTAACTTTGAATCCAAACCCGGTATGCGCGTGGCCATTGTAGGCCCCACCGGCTGTGGAAAGACCACTTTCATCAACCTGCTGATGCGCTTCTATGACACGGACAAAGGCGATATTCTCGTGGACGGCCAGCCCATCAAGAATGTGACCCGCCATTCCCTCAGAAGCAACTACGGTATGGTGCTCCAGGACACCTGGATCAAGAGCGGCACCGTCCGTGAGAACATCTGCATCGGAAAGCCCAATGCCACCGATGAGGAGATCAAAGAGGCAGCAAAACGCTCCCACAGTTGGGAATTTATCCGCCGTCTGCCCGACGGACTGGACACGGTTCTCACCGAGGACAGCTTAAGCCAGGGCCAGAAACAGCTTCTCTGCATCACCCGCGTCATGCTCTGCCTGCCGCCCATGCTGATTCTCGACGAGGCAACCTCCAGCATCGATACCCGTACCGAGCTGCAAATTCAGGAAGCCTTCGATCAGCTCATGCAGGGACGCACAAGCTTCATCGTAGCCCATCGTCTCTCCACGATCCGCAATGCGGACTGGATTCTGGTCATGAAAGACGGCCAGATCATCGAGCAGGGCACCCACGACGACCTTATGAAGGAGGACGGTTTCTACAACCACCTCTACAACAGCCAGTTTGTCAACGTGGCTCAGTAAAAATTCAATCAAAAAAATCCGCGAAGCTTTGAGGCTTCGCGGATTTCTTTTTTATAAAATTCTTTCCGGTTTAAATTTCAGATAATCCCCGGATACCAGCCGGTAATAAACGCCATTCACTTCGCCCTTGAAACTATCGTCAAACCGTTCTTTTCCATGACAGTGGGAATAGATCACCTGCTCGGCTCCATACTCCTCGGCCATCCTCGTGAAGGGACTTTCCATCTCCCCGATGGTCGTCGGCGGATAGTGAAGAAACATCAGAAACTTCTCATAACCTGCGGCCTTCGCCGCCTCAAAAGAGACTCGAAGACGTTCTGTCTCCCGCTTGCGGATTTTCAGGAAATGCTCGATGGAATCTTTTCCCTCGTAACAGTAGCCCTTCGTGCCCACCAGAGCATAGCCCTCATAGACGGCAAAATTATTCTGGAGAAAGAAAAAGCGGCCCGCAAATTCCTGATTCAGCCGCTCCGTCTTCTTGGTATCCCAGAACATGTCATGGTTTCCCCGAAGGAGAATCTTCCGTCCGGGCAGGCTCTCAATAAATGCAAAATCCGCCTCGCACTCCTTCACATTTCTTCCCCAGGAATGGTCTCCGGTGAGGACGATCGTATCCTCCGGCGTGATCTTTTTTCTCCAGTATTTCTCGATCTTCTTCTCGTGATCCTTCCAGACGGGATCAAAAATATCCATGGGCTTATCCACAGAAAAAGAGAGATGCATATCTCCCAGCGCATACAATGCCATATCTTTCCCTTCTTTCCAAAAATCCCCTGCTCGCTCGTCCGGCAAACAGGGGATCTCACATTTTCTATTTTTTCAGTTCTCCGATGACATAGCAGAGGGCTGCCACAGCCATGCCGTTGATGGAGGCGATGCCCGCAGGCACAACGTTTGCCACGATGGCTCCAAGAACCACGCCAGCCACTGCAAACCAGTTTACGGTGACGATCTTCACCTTGTCTTCCTCATACTCCTTCCGGTTCATGAAGTAGCTGAGTACCAGGATGATTCCCACCGGTGGCAGCGTGCAGTTCAGGATATTCAGCCAGTCGCAGAAATTGTAGTAAAGCCATACGGAAAGGATCGTTCCGATCGCCCCGGAAATCAACACCATGGGCTTTTTCTTCTGTCCGAAGATGTTGGCCAGTCCAAGGCCAGCCGAATAGAGGGCGTTATCGTTGGTTGTCCAGATATTCATGCCCAGAACCAGAATCGCCATATAGAACAAATTCAGCCGGATCATGACCTCGAAGATATCATTTCCACCCACAAAGATATAGGCGATGGCTCCGAAGAAGAACATCAGCGAGTTTCCGATGAAAAACGCAATCACCGTAGCGATCGTGCCTGACTTCGCATCCTTGGCAAAGCGTGTGAAGTTCGGTGTGGCCGTTCCGCCCGATACGAAGGAGCCGATGACAAGACCGGCGCCGCCGATGACGCTTAAGGACCCGCTGGAGACTGCAAACTGATCAATGATCGTGCCGTCTCCCTGCCGCACAGCCATAACCATGGCCACCGTTCCCAGAACCGCTACCAGAGGCACTGCAATGCTGCTGACCAGGGTCAGAGACTTGATACCAAAATAAGCGGAAGCCGTCATGCAGACGCCTGCCACAACGACAAGGATCCACTTTGCCGCCTCATTCCCGTGGAAGATCTCTCCCGCCACCGGGATTGCAAACATGGCCAGACCAACGCCAAACCAGCCGATCTGGGTGAAGCTGATCATAGCTGAGGAAAGCCAGGAGCCTTTCTCACCGAAGGCTTTCTTGGCCAGAAGGTCCATACTTAGTCCCGTCTTCGCTCCCACATAGCCCAGAAGGCCTGTGTAGGCACCGAGGATCGCTCCTCCCAAAATCAGTGAACCCAGAAAGCCCCAGAAATCCAGGCCTTCCGCCAGCTGCTGGCCTACCCACATGCTGGCTGAGAAAAAGGTAAATCCCAGCATGATCATGAACATGCTCACAAACCCTTTCCGGCTCTCTTTCGGTACGGCCTGCTCCGCATAGTCGATGTCAGTGGTTTCCGTGGTGCTTTTCTTTGCTGCCATTTCCTTACCCATGCTGTGTTTTTCTCCCTTTTTAATTATAAAATGTACTTTTTCAGTGTGCCGGTGAACTCAGCGATTCGCTGCTCTGCCAGTTCTTTGAGGCTCATACCGCGGACGCTCTCGATATAGCCCCGCTCCTGCTGATAAAGCCATCTGGTGTCTGCTCTGCGAATCTTCTGATAATGATTGACTGCGATCCAGTCCTCATAGCTGATCTCAAGCGCATGGCCCAGTTTCTCCGCCAGAAGCTCCTCGAAATCGATCTGATCTGCCCGTTTTAAAATGCCTTCCCAGAAAGCCAGAACCTCCTCCACATGCTCGTGGATCTCATATCTTCTGGCACCACCATCGTAAATGATACATTTTTCAAAAAGGGGACTGCACATGGACAGGGTCTCCCGGCGGAACTCCGGCGCTACAATGCCGTCCTTCCAGTAGAAATCCACGTCCGGCAGGTTGATGCCAGATACGCCCTTGTCCTGATAGGTGCTGAAAATTCCTTCATAATAAATCGTGATAAAGCCCTCAAACTCCGGCCAGAACTCCCGGATCTCCTGCGTCAGTTTTTCCAAAATCTCGATGCCCTTAGTGCCGCCGATCGTAAAGATGATAATATTGCGAAGCTTCGCGCCATGACTTCTGTAGAAGTCCGTCACATAGCGGAGGCAATGGATCAGCGTCTCGCCGCTGGCGATGATATCTCCAATCAGCAGCGTGCTGTCCGGCACCATCGTGAGCTTGCTGTATTTGATCTCAAGACCTGCAATCTCTTCCTCCACAAACACACGCTCACTGGAGAGGAAGCTGATATCATGAACGCGGATGTGCTCCCGGTAGCAGCTCTCCTCGAGAGGGTAGTTTAATGCACCCCTGAGAATCGAGAGAATATTGGCAGTTGTCACCTTTTTCTGCTCTTTTAAATAATACAGCATCTGAGAGGTGGAGGGAATCAGGCAGTTGTATACCTCATAACCTACAATCTCCGGTGTGTTCAGAAGCTTTCTGGTCTCTGCCTCTGAGGTCACATAATACTCATTTACATAATTTTCGCCTTCCAGACGATAACAGATAACTCCCTGCTCATTGAAAACGGGCTCTAAAACCACATTGTTCCAGTTGTTCATCTCTTTCTCCTTAAGGTGTTCTTATTTTCTTTTATTATCCTGCTGATACTTCAGCATTTTTCCAATACAGATCGAATACTGACTCTCTTTCTTGTCAGACCATCCCGCGTATCCGGTTATACCCCCCCCCGAAGTTTTTTCCGGTATCTTCGGTCAGCCCGGAGGAATCCTCCTGGGGATTTTTTATATCCTTGGATATGGACTTGAAAAAATATTCCTTGGTTTTTTCGTATTGCTGCTGCCTGGCCACGACATCCTCAGTTTTTTCTGCGTCCTTGCTCTTGGAAGCCTCCTTCTCATACTCGTGGCGCACGATCTCATGAATACTCTTCAGACATTCCAGCAGAATCGGATTGAAGGTGCCGCACTCTCCGTTCAGGATCATCTGAAGCGCCGTATCATGGGAATAGGCCTTCTTATAGACTCTCTCGCTGACCAGCGCATCGTAAACGTCCGCCAAAGATACCACCTGGGCAGAAATCGGAATTTGCTCCCCTGCCAGTCCGTCCGGATAGCCCTTTCCGTCGTAGCGCTCGTGGTGCCAGCGGCAGATCTGATAAGCCGTCTCCATCAGAGGCTCGTTCTGGTACATGCCCAAGTTTTTCAGCATGGAAGCACCGATGAGGGTATGCTTTTTCATCTCCTCAAACTCTTCCTTTGTAAGTTTCCCCGGCTTGTTCAGGATGCTTTCCGGGATTCCGATCTTTCCGATATCGTGAAGGGAGGAAGCCGTCGTGATCAGAAGGCGGTCGTTCCAGGTCAGATTGTAGAGATCGGTTTTGCGGACCAGCTCCTCCAGAAGGAGCTCTGTCAGCATATTGATGTGAAGCACATGGGGGCCGCTCTCGCCGTTACGAAACTCCACAATCTCGCTTAAAATACCGATCATCATCCGGTTGTTCTTCTCTTTTTCGTAGACCTGATCCGTCACCAGATTGATGAGACGGCGCTGTCTCGCATAGAGCTTGATCGTGTTCATGACACGGCGGTAAACCACCTGGGCGTCAAAAGGCCGGCTGATATAATCGGAAACGCCCATATCGTAGGCCCGCCGGATAAAGGCTGCCGAATCCTCACTGGAGATCATGATAACCGGGATATCATCGATCCAGTGATTCTTGTTCATTTTCTCCAGAACTTCAAAACCGTCCATCACAGGCATAACGATATCCAGAAGAACCAAGGAAATTCCTGTGCCGTAACGCCTCAGCATATCCAGACATTCTGCGCCATTCTCCGCCTCGAGAATCTCAAATTCCGGTCCGATCATCTCCCGGAGCAGAAAACGGTTCATCTCCAAATCATCCACTATGAGAACCCGATGATTTTTTCTTTTCCGGTTCAGAATGGCAAAACTGCCGTTTGACCCCTGAAACGCTCCGTCCTCCGTCACGACCATGTTCTTCTGTATCTTCGCCTGGTACATGAAGCGGTCTGCCCTGTTCACCGCGCTTTCCACGGTTTCACGATCTGTCAGAACGCCGCCGATACTCACAGAAAGCTGAAGCTTCGTATAACCGGGAATCTGGCTCTTATGGATCTCTTCCTGAATTTTCTTCAGCCTCTCCACGAAATTCTTTTCCTCGATATCGGGCAGAATCAGAAGAAATTCATCTCCGCCGTAGCGAACCAGAATATCGGATTTCCGGATACAGCTGCGGATGATCTGTACGGTAGTGTCCAGGACTCTGTCACCGGCCTTATGGCCGTAGGTGTCGTTGTACATCTTGAAATCGTCCAGATCGATCATCGCCACACCGGCAGCCTCTCTCATCATTTTCAGCTGTTCTTCATAGTACCTTCTATTATAAGTACCTGTAAGGACATCGGTATAAAGTTCTTTGTTATAGCCTGCCAGCTTCTTTAAGAGACGGTTTCTGCCGTCAGCATCCACGAGGGAATTTTCATCCAGCTGGCTCACCAGCTCCATCACATACGGCTTCCCGTCGATCTCGATATAACGGGAAATCACCTGATAGATCTTGGAGTCTATAAATTCCAGTTTTGTCCGCTGCTTTCCATCCGCAAAGGTCTTGGTGGAAATACAGTTTTCACAGGGGCTTTTCTTTTTCCATATCTCGTAACACTGGCAGGGAACTTCGCCATGTTCGTTATAATGCCGTTCCATGTGCTCAAAATTGTCTTTATCCAGAAGGCGCACAATAGAAAATACTTTTTTGAGTTCTTCTATGAACTCTTCCGCTTCCGGCCCGCTCATGACATCTTTTTCTTCCGTAATCTCTGCACCCATTTCTTCACATCCCCTTCATTCCATCAGCTTCCCAGATTTTTTCTCACTGTTTTTTATTATAACATCCGCGTAAAAAACTGTACAGAGGGTTTTTCAACATTACTTTTTACGTCCCAGCTGCCAGAACGCCACTGCGCTGGCTGCCGCCACATTCAGGGAATCCACGCCGTGGGACATGGGGATGCGGACCGTGTAATCACAGTCGGCGATGGTCGCCTTCGCAAGGCCGTCCCCCTCCGTTCCGAGGATCAGCGCCAGCTTCTCCTCACTCATGAGCTTCGGATCGTCGATGCTGACGGAGTCGTCGGAAAGAGCCAGCGCCGCCGTTCGAAAGCCTAAACTTTTCAGTTTTTTTACACCCTCCTCGGGCCAGGAGAGCTCTTTATCCACAAAAGCCCAGGGAATCTGGAAAACCGTCCCCATGCTCACCCGGATTGCCCGGCGGTAAAGCGGATTGCTGCAGTCCGGTGTCAGAATCACCGCGTCAATGTTGAGGGCCGCCGCGGACCGGAAAATAGCCCCCACATTCGTGGGATTCACCACATTTTCCAGAATTGCCAGTCTCCGGGCTCCCTGAGCCACCTCCTCGATGGTCTTCGGCGCCGGGCGGTACATCGCACAGAGCATGCCCCGGGTCAGATTGTAGCCTGTCATTTTGGAGAGAACCTCAAACTCCGCTGTGAAAACCGGAAGCTCCGGGAACCGCTCCACGATCTCCCAGGTTTCTCCCCGGACTCTTCCTTTTTCCGCCAAAAAGGCTGCCGGACGGCAGCCTGCAGCCAGAGCCCGCTCAATAACCTTCGGGCTCTCGGCAATAAATATTCCTTTTTCCAGCTCGTGCCGGTTCAAAAGCTGATTCTCCGTGAGCCGGGTAAAGACATCCAGCTCCGGAGCTTCAAAATCTGTAATCTCTATGATATTTGCCATACGTTTCTCCTATCGGATGCAGATATAAACCACATAAGCGGCGTAAAGAATCAGCATCAGGATACCTTCCTTCCGGTTCAGCTCTTTCTTCGTCCAGGCCAGAACCCATACGATCGCACTGAAAATGATGAGGATCACGATATCGATGACGTTCTCCGTCAGGAAAGCCACCGGGCTGACCGCGGAGGCGATACCAAGCACCATCAGAATGTTAAAAATGTTGGAACCGATGACGTTTCCGAGGGCCATATCCACTTCCTTTTTCTTTGCTGCCACGATGGAGGTTGCAAGCTCCGGAAGGCTGGTTCCAAAAGCCACCACTGTAAGGCCGATCAGCGTCTGGCTGATGCCCATCGCAGAGGCCACTGTCGTCGCTCCATCCACGACCCAGTCGCTTCCAAGGGCAATCGCCACGCCGCCTGCCACGATGTAGATGAGGCTCTTCGGTACGGACATGACGGGCATTTCCTCTGCCTCAGCCAGAAGCTCATCTTCTTCTCCCTCAGCCCCATTTCCGGCATTTCTTGCGGAACGGATCATGTAAAGAATAAAGAAAGCAAAGAGAACGATAAAGACAACTCCGTCCACATGGCCCAGCGTCATGTCGATAGCTCCTAAGATCAGAAGCAGGATCGCACAGGCGATGGATAAGGGAAAATCACGCTTTAAGATTCCCACCTGAACCGCTAGCGGTGTCAGCACTGCACAGACACCCACAACAACCATCAGATTGAAAATGTTGGAACCCACAGCGTTGCTGACGGCCAGAGCATTGTTTCCGGAAATGGAAGCCGTGATGCTGACTGCGGTCTCCGGAAGGCTGGTTCCCATCGCCACAATCGTCATTCCGATAATCAGAGTCGGCACATGAAAGCGCTTGGCCACGCTGCTGCAGCCCTCCACAAAGGCATCGGCTCCCTTTACCAGAAACACAAAGCCGATGACCAGCAGTACCACTGCAAAGGGTACGCTCTGCAAAATTTCATTCATAATCTTTTTCCTCCGTTTTCTGAACCTGTTTTTTTTCCGTTTCCGACCGCTCAGATCCGCAAGCGTCACCATAACATAAAAAAAGCTCACATATGACTTCACCATTGGAAAATCATATGTGAGTCTCATTCTTTAAGATTTGCCAGGTACCTCAGATGGCACCGCGCCTGTTGACAAACCACACTTGCGTGTGAACTACTCCCCCACGAAATATTCAGATGGATTTAACTATAGCGGATGGAGCTCTTTTTGTCAATAATTTTTTTCAAGAAGACGCCGTCTGCTTTGCTTCAAAAGCCTGGATCACAGCCAGGGCCTCATCGCTGATTTTACTTGGAACCGCTGCCGGGCGGGCCAGGAAATATCCCTGTAGAAGATCCACGCCCAGAGCCAGCACAGTTTCAAGCTCGGCCGCCGTCTCCATTCCTTCTGCGATGATCTGCATATTTCTCCCATGGGCATAGGAAACGATATTGGAAACGATCTGCTGTTTATCCTGGCTCTTGTCGATGTCCCGGATGATGGAAATATCCACCTTAATGTAGGCCGGTGACAGATCTATGAGGTTCTTCTCATTGCTGTAGCCGCTTCCGTAATCATCCAGTGCAAAATTTCCCTGTAAACCAAGTGTATTTCTCTTGATCTCCAGCGCACTGCTGTCCATGCCCTCTTCTTCTGTGATCTCCACAACGAGCCTGCTTTGGAGGGAAGTGAAACGCCGCATATACTCTTTGCTCTCCGCCTCCGTCATATGCTGGCTTGCAACAGAATTGACGAAAAGCTTCTCTTTTCCGCTGATCAGGCCCTCCCGCTCCAGGAAAAGATAGCTCTCGGCGGATTTAAACATCGTGATACGCTCAATCTCATGGAGGCAGCCCTCCTCCCTGGCCAGCTCCATGACCTGTCCCGGATTGGTAATCATCGGAAGACTCACACGCATGAGGGCCTCGTAAGCGATAGTCTCTCCGGTCTTTCCGGAAATGATCGGCTGGAAATAATAGCGTACCAGTTCTTCCCGGATGAGCTTCTGGAACTGCTGCCGTTTCTCGGTGGCAGCGGCCTCTTTCCTGTAAATTTCGGGATCAAACTCGGCCAGCTCGCCTTTCTGGGTCCGTTTCACCTGATACATCGCGAAGTCCGCGTATTTTTTCATAATCGGGAATTCCCGGCTGTTCTCCGGATACCAGGCGATACCTCCGGAAATGCTCAGGTGCAGCTCTCTGCCGCTCGGAAGAGTCAGCGAAGTCTCCTTCACCGCCGTCTTCAGATTCCGAATCTCCTCCCGGATGGCCTCCTGGCTGTCATAGCCATAAAACAGCACGTTAAACTCATCGCCGGAAATCCGGGCACAGAGCGTACCCGGCGGCGTATTCCAGGCCAGACACTGTCCTGCTCTCCGGATATACTTATCGCCCCAGTCGTGGCCGAAGGTATCGTTCATATGCTTCAGATTGTCTGTATCCATCATGATGAGGGCTGCGTGTTTTAATTTCTCCGGCCGGGCGAAAATAGCTTTGCTCTCCCTCTGGAAAGCTCTGCGGCTGTAAAGTCCCGTCAACGGATCGTAATCACGCTCATGCTCGATTCGAAGCCGCTCGGTGGTGACAGCCGTCACATCTTCCACCAGACCGACCTGGGCATCCGCTTCACTGGTGGTCTCAATGCGGACATAGCGTATTTTTCCGTCGGGCAGAGGAATGTGGTAGATCAGATCCCCCGCATAGCCCTTGCTGCTCCTACAGACGCTTTCAAACTCTGTCATGATCTCCTGGAAACGTTCTTTTGTCAGGTTCTCTTCCTTTTTTTCAGGAATCCCCAGCATACTGAAAAAATTCTCTGTCACATAGACCGTGGGCGAATCCTTCCGGACCTCATAGCCGCCCAGATCCACACTCGCCATCTCCATGATCCGCAAAAACTTTGTGGAAGTATTGAGCACATCATGGCTTAACTGCGTCACAGCTGTAGCAAACTGATCCAGCTCCCGGATATGAGTGGTGGAAAATTTCGGCATGGCCGTGGGATTTTTCTGCGCCGCAGCCACTTCTCCGGAAAGCTTTGAGATAGGGCGTGCCAGATAGCGGCTTACAATCAGACTGCAGATCAGACCCACTGCCACAATCATGACAATAGCGACTCCCATGAGAAAGATTACATGATTGGAAAAAGCAAACAGATAGGTGGTCTCCACCGTTCCCACCAGCACCCACTGTTCCCCGGAAAAAGGAGCATTTCTGCTGTAGAGCCTCAGCGGCCGTACAGAGGCAAAGCTGACCTTGTTCGTCGGCGTATCCTTTAACCAGTAATCTCCACTTTCCTTCGTGAGCGTCATACTCTCAGCAGAAAAATTCTGTATGGTTCCCGCTGATGAGGAACAGGCCGCTTCCTGAAATTCAACGCTTTTTCCGGAAAGATCCTCCCTGGTGGAAGCCAGATAATAAGTGCCGAAGTCCTGGTTCTGGAGCTCCTTATTCGGAATCAGAGACTGCATATAGGAAGTCAGCATCTCCACACCCAACACGCCGTACACCGTACCGTCCTCAAAAATTAGCGGTATCGTATAAGCCAGAGCGGAACGGCCATCTCCTTTTAAGACAAAAGGCTTTCTAGTCCATCTGCCGTACTCCGCTGCATCGAGCTGGCCTTTATCCTGATAAGCCGCCTGGAAAACCTGATAGATGAAGCTTTCCTCTTCCAGCGCTTCCGGCGGAAAGGACGAAAACCAGCCCTTGTCTGTGGAGACATCCATCTGTTTCACCAGCTGAATCGGTGAACGCTCCAGAAGAAGGTCCGCATTTCTCTCGGAAGGCGTGGTCGAAGGGTCCAGATCACGGATATAAACTCCCGGCAGGGTAACATCCGCCCCGATCTGATCCAGATCTTCCGTATTCAGAACCATGAAAATACCAGTGACAGACTTGCTCCGCAGCGTGCTGATAAGATCAGAGCTGACCGCACTCAGAAGAGGCATGGCATTTTCTCCGCTGTCATCCAGGGTCTCAAGGTCGATCGCTCCCTCTTCCATCAGAGACACCGTTGTCTCATTAATCTTTGCCGACAGGACGCTTAAGTCCTGATTGACCAGCATAATATTTTCCAGATAAGCGCTCCGGTTTTCCACCTGTTTTTCCACAATATCCATGGCGTTCTGGTTCATCTGGGGGCCCATATTGCTGAAATAAAATGCCAATAGAAGCAGCAGGACTTCAAGTCCCAGGACAACCAGCATGGCTGTCAGGATCATGCGGAAAATCGATCTTTCCTTCTTCATCATCTCAGGAAGTCCCTCCTTTCCTCAAAAAAGGTGCTCATCCTTCAAAGGCCTGAAGTTGAGTTAAGGTATCCTGATACCAGTTCTGGAAATACTCGTCAGTCAGGAAATCCGCCGTCGCTGCTTCCAGTGTTTCTCCGCCTGCCATCCGCTCTTCCACAACGGCCCGGTCTGCGGTTGCCAGATCGCTCATGGAATACTGAAGCACATTCCTCGCGCCCAGACCGCCCTTGAAGGCTTTCGTCGTGTACAAAGTGCTGTTGTTTACCGTGTCAACACCGACCGTGAGGATTGCTTCCATGGAAGCGCTGAGATCCTTATCGCTCTCTTTGATCTTCTTCATATCGTTGGCTTCCTTCGTCACAGGAAGATAACCGGAGCCAACGGAAAAGGCGATGTTATTCTCTGCCTTCGTAAACCATTTCAGAAACTCGACGCAGGCTTTTTCCTCGTCCTCGGTGGCCTTGATGACTACCATACCGGCTCCCTGCTGCACCGCGCAAGCCTCGCCGCCTTCAAATACCGGGGTCGGCAGAATTTTAAGCTCAATATCGTGGCTCTCAGTGTCGCTCTCCACCACCTGAGTCGGAAAATAGGTCGCGCTGGAGGTGGAACCTACATAGCCGATGATATTTCCGGTCTTGATGTCGTCGCTGCGGAACCGGCCGGAAGCGCTGAAATAGCCCTTCACATAGGGAACATAGTAGCCATCCCAGAGTTTTTTCGCCACTTCCTCATTGAAATCCAGAGTCATCCTGCCATTTTCCACATGGAAAATCTCTGTTCCCAGCTCTTCTGCACCGATGAGCATATAGTTTGCCATGGCGTCTCTTCCGAAAAAGGCTTTGCCATCAGACCAGTCGTAGTATTTCTCTGCTGTCTCGATGAGTCCTTCCACCGTCGCCAGATCATCGTAGGCGGCTCCTGTCTCCCCGGCAAATTTCTGCCAGTCGGTATCGTTCAGAAAAAGAAGCTCCGTAGACTTTGCCACCGGGAAAATCTTGATGCTGCCGTTCCCGGAGAAATCGCCCTCCTCAATATAGTTCTGAACGTATTTTTCCTTTTCCTCTTTGGTCAGATAACCGGAAATATCGGCGATTTTTCCCATCTGATCCACGGTATAGGCCGTATCCGCATAAGCGGAGAAAATATTCGGCATCTCATCGGCTCCGACTTTTCCCTCCGCAGAGGCCAGCACGTTCGTCTCCAGATCGTTGACGCTGCCCTGGCTGCTGCTCTCCACAGTAACGCCCATCTTCTTTCCTTCACCCTCATTGAACTTGTCCACCAGGGAATTGAAGGTCTCCAGCTGGTCGCCGTTATAATAGGTCCATACGGTGATTGTCACTGGATTTTTAAATTTCACGCCCGAATTGCTGCAGCCGGCCAGAACAGCCACCATCGCGCCCACACTTAACAGGCACACAAACTGCTTCTTTTTCAGCATAGAAAAGCTCCCTTCTTCGCCCGCAGCTTGCCGTTGTGGACGCACACATTCGGGAATATTGTATCATAAAAACAGAAGGCCTGCAAGGAAAAGGCCGGTTTGCAGCTGTGATTGTATAAATTTTTCAATTCCGGACACAATAGGAAAAGCAGCGGTGCTCAGTTTTTAAGAGCCCCCTGCACAAGAAGTTTCTGCAAGGAGGAAAATGAAATGGCAAAGAATACGAAGAGTAAAAATGGTGTAAAAAATGACAATTACAGCAGTGCGTACGAGATGGACCGCACGGGAAACACCTATGAGGAAGAAAACAAAAGCAAAAACGGCTACAAGCAGGATGGAAATACCCGAGACTGCCACAAAAACAAGGCAGAGGACACCTGGGAGACAGACAGGAAATACTAAGGGATAAAGGAACCCCGGCGCGATTGCGTGATGCTCGCGTCGGGGTTTCTTCCCTGTTTATCTGTGAAAACTGGTGAAAATCGCTGCTTCCTTCTCCGGAAGTCCAAGACTTTTCCGGCCAAGCTGAAAGCTCTTCATCATAAATGCCATATTTCGGCCCAGGGTACGCATCGTCTGTAAGCCCTCAGCGTCCTTCTGTACCTCTTCTGCGGAACCGCCATATACCATATTCCAATACTGGCTCGACGCTACCGGCATGCCCGTCATGGTAAAATATTTATTCAGGACATCAAAGGAAGCAGTATTTCCGCCCCGTCGGCAGGTCACAACAGAAGCGCCGACTTTCATGGTCTTGTCTGTTCCCAGAGTGCTGAAAAACAGGCGGTCCATAAAGGAGATCGCGCCTCCTGCCGGAGATGAAAAATAAACCGGCGCACCGATGACAAAAGCGTCCGCCTCAGCAAGCTTCGGCGCTACTTCATTGACAACATCGTCAAACACACACTTTCCCGTGGCCTGGCACTTACGACAGGCAATGCAGCCCCGCACGTCCCTGTGCCCCACATGAATCAGTTCCACCTCAATGCCCTCTGCTTCCAGAGTCTTTTTCAGCTCTGTCAGAGCCGTAAAGGTGCAGCCCTTTGCCCGGGGGCTGCCGTTTACCAACAATGCTTTTAATGTTTTCATGATTTCTCCTCCTTCTTACTGATATAATCTCTCGGAATCTTCAGTCCAGTAAAATCAAGGCCTTCAGATCCCTCTTTTTATAAAATCCCCCACTTTTTTTGCCAAAATTACTTGACAAATCTATAGAAAAATGCGGCGCTCCGCGCCCTTGATCAAAAGTACATTATTCGATTGGAGTCGTTTTTTTGGTTACCTGTTAATTGTGGCAGTCATTCCGACTACCAAAATTTTCTTGTTGAAAATCTTCGTAAATATTATCCTGATCCGAATGTCTTTTCCCGTGATACATGGGATATCATTGAACGCTTCTGGAACCTCGATAAAAGTAAAACAGCCTAAGCAGAAAGGTTCTAAAGCTCAACCTGTTGAGAAAGTTACTTATCAAAGTTCAATGCCAGAGTTTCGCTGGCATGATCAATCAGAATTCCGAATCTTTTTCCATTCCCGATCGGCTTTATCCCATGATCCAGCCTATCAGTGTTGACATTACGATCATCACCACGGAAAACAGAAAGGAACTTACCGATATCAGAGTTGCTCTCTGTCCCGACAGAATCATCTCATTTAACAGCACATCCGTCCGAACTTCCAGGAAGTCATCGGACAGAGCGCCCACAAAACCGCCCAGGATCATGAGATAAGGTCTCCCTGTAAAAGTCATCCCAAAGGCGAACAGCACGCCTACTCCGCTTGCCAGCAACATTCTGACATAAGAACCGCCGGAAAAATACTGCGATATTTTTGCGCCTGCTGCCGCACCGAGTCCCATCATAAACAGGGCCGGTCCCAGAAGCGCGCTGTCAAGTCCCGCAAGAGGAAGCTTCGCCTGCAGGAAAAATAATACCAGCGTCGATACCGCGCCAACCAGCGCGTTTGTAATCATGATCTTTCTTGCTCTTTTATTGGAGCGAAGAAAGGTCCAGCTTTCTTTTACGACCTCACAGAGCTGCTCCCTGCTGCTTTTGTTTTTTATCTCCACATCTTTCATAACCTCCTGAAGGCTGCCCGCGATGAAAAGGGCAACAAGGCCAAACAGCAGATCCAGCATATAGGCCTTTCGATATCCCAGCCACAGCGCAAGCCCCGCACATAACGTAGCCGAAGATTGAGTGATACGATAGAACATCATTTCTGTTGATGAAAATCGATTATAAGCGCCTTCATTCCCATCTTTCTTAAGACTGTCATAAGCCAGAGCCTCCCTTGTTCCGGAGGCAAGATTATAGCTGAGGGCGCTGCAGCCGATGGCCAGTGCCACGGTTCCAAAACTGTCCGACAGGATCATGAGTCCCCCTGACAAAAGCATCATCACCTGACTAAGCACAAGGGTCCTTTTCCGCCCAAACACATCGGCCACCACGCCCGATGGCAACTCAAAACAGAAGCTCACAATATGAAAAATGCTTTCCAGCAGTCCGATTTCCAGAACAGAAAAACCTCTCAGCGCCAGAAGCGCCACCCAGGAGGAACCTGCAGGCAGAAAATATCCCACGGCCGTTAAAAGATACAACTTATGGATTTGTTTTTTCGACATAAAAAAATCTCCTTTTTAAAATATTCATAGGATATCTTAATCAGGAGATAGTGCTTCGCTTTTTATCCGTTTTTATAAACTGTTTACCTGAAAAAGAGCGCACTATCCCTGTAAACAGCTAAAACGTTACCTTTCATCAGATGAAGCGTCGTTGTTTTCCAGCTCATTGTGTGCTCCTTTCCTGTCCATTTGGTATTAGGCTATCACAGAAATCTGCAAATTGCAAGAATTTCTTAAAGCGCGGTTCCTTTTTTCGTAACAAAGAATCCCTTCATATCTGTATGTTCCAGCTTCAACAGCGCAATTTTCCTGTCAATTCCCCCTGCATAGCCCGTCAGGCTGCCATTTGTCCCCACCACGCGATGGCAGGGAATGATGATGGAAATCTCGTTGTGGCCTACCGCCCCGCCTACGGCCTGGGCTGACATGGAAGAAGTGTTCTGCATGGCCGCCAGCCGTCCTGCAATCTCTCCATAGGTAGTCGTCTGCCCATAAGGAATCTCCAGCAAAAGCTTCCACACTGCCTGCCGGAACGGGGAGCCTGCTGGATGAAGCGGCGGTATAAAGTTCGGTTCTTTTCCTGAGAAATAGAGATCCAGCCATTTTTTTGCCTCAGCAAGAACTGGAGTTTCCTTGGGAATCTGCTCCCCCGTAAGCATATGGGCAAAATACTTCTGCCCCTCAAACCACAGCCCCGTAAGCCCGATTTCATCCGCTGCCAGCAAAATGCCGCCCAGGGGCGACTGGTATGTGCCTGTGTAGATCATATTTCTTCCCCTTCTTTCTCTTTTCTTTTCGTTTCGTATGCTATGATTATACCGCAATTTACGCGGTCCGGTTATCACTTTATATCCAGATATCATTACAAAATCACACTTTTTCCCATTTTGAGTCCATTTTGCCTTATTGCATATTCTTCTGATCGGAAGTATGATAAATAAAAAGCCCGAATGAAAGTTCTTCTCCGTAAGGCACCCATTTTCTGCTGTTCCTTTTGACTTTTCCAGAAATTTGTGCTACCATTAGTTAGCGATATCTAACTCTTAAAACTCACAGGAAGGAGACTTTCTCTATGACACCTGAAAAATATAAACAGCTTTCCATCAAAGAATTTACCGAGGCAGCCAAAATCTACGACAGCGGCCATGCCGGCATTTATGAAATGTGCAAGGACGACTACCCGCCCATTCTGGCAGAGCTGGAGAAAGAACCGTTTCACGATGTCCTCGACTGCGGCTGCGGAACCGGACCGATGATCGAGCTGCTTCATGAAAAATACCCGGAGAAACACTATGTCGGTCTCGATCTGACTCCCGAGATGATCAACGTCGCTCAGGCCAAAAAGCTTTCCAACACCGAATTTGTGGTGGGCGACAGTGAAAACCTCCCCTTTCCGGAATATTCCTTCGACGCGGTCATCTGCTCGAACAGCTTTCATCACTACCCCAACCCACAGGCTTTTTTCAACAGTGCTTACCGTATTCTCCGAAAAGGAGGTCGTCTCGTTCTGCGTGATTATACCTCCTCCGATCTCATGGTCTGGCTGATGAACCATCTGGAGATGCCTCTGGCAAATCTCTTCGGACACGGCGATGTACGAATCCGCAAACCCGCGGAATTTACCGCCATGGCTGAGAAGGCCGGCTTCACCGTGCTGACGATGGAGAAGCAGAAAGGCTTCCGCGCACATCTTGTTGCACGGAAATAACGTCTGTACCATCTGATTATTCTTGCAAATTTAGAAGAGCATCAAGAACAATTCATCGATGGCCAGCGGTGTTACAATGATGCCCGGCGCGATCGCATTCAGGCGCGCGCCACATTTGCCCCACTCGACGCACTGGAGCATGACACGCTTCTCGTTACAGCGTTTTGCCAGCTGGTAGGCATTATTCTGCCTTTTCTGATGAAGATAAAGTCAGACTTTTCAATGTGTTCGGTGGAATCCCCTATTACAACAGACTGATTAGCGTCAAAAAGAGTGTTCGTGAAAATATAATTGACCTCATTGCCTCACCGGGCGCCCGCCTGGAAAATGAAGTATCTATGTACCTGAATTCGGAAATTTCAAAGATCACAAATGCAAAAGAAGCACCCATCAACGATGAAAACAACAGAAAAAAATCCGGATATTTCATTTCCGATAATCTGTCTCTGTTCTATTATAAATATATTTTCAGAAACTTGTGTTAGTTCCAACTTACTCTGATTTTATCACAAAATGTGAAAGTTTTCCATGCCCTATTTATTCCGGCAGCTTTTCCCAGGTTTTCATCTTATGCAGTGCCCGGACAATATTGCACTCATCCAGAAGAGTCCCATCTCCGTCGCACATCGTCCCATACCACATCGGATCAGCAAGGGTACCGTCCTCTTTCAGAAGGTTCTTCCGGCTGCCGGCATACTGGAAATGAAAATGACTGAGAAGAGAACCGGTGGCTTTGTCCTCGCGGGAAGGCGTTGGTTCCATTGCAAGAACATAGCGGAAAGGCCAGTTGTCCGAAACTTCCCTGGCTTCCAAAAGATAGTTTTCTTTGCCCTCCAGACCTCTGGCAATAATTTCACGGCATGCATAAACGCTGCTTCCCAGGCTTGTGCCTTTTTCATCCAGCCATTCGATTTCAATTCCATCCCCGGAATCGCTGACTTTCCAGCCGCCCAGGCGCACGGGATTTCCCGGAGCAATCGTATTGCAGGCCATTTTCCAGAAGCTCTTTACTCCCCGTTTAAACATCGGCATTGCCTTCGCAGCCTCTTCTGCCTCGGCCCAGCACTGCTGCATGGCAGCCTCCGTGCTGTAAATATATTTTTCAAAATTTACCCAGTTTCCTGTCCATTCCTTTTTATTAAATTCCATGTTTTTTCTTGTCTCCTCTTTCTTATAGCAATACTACCCGGTCGCACCAGCCCGCGGCCAGCTCTTCGTCGTGTGTGATCACAAGAACAGCAGCTCCCGCTTCCTTCAGGCGATTCAAAAGCTCTGCCACCTGCGTCATGTGATAATAATCCAGCCCGCTTGTGGGCTCATCTAAAATAATCAGTTCTTTTCCCGATAAAAGTGCGGATGCAATCGCAACCCGCTGCTTCTGACCGCCGGACAGACTCATAGGATGACGCTCCGCCAGCGCATTCAGATTCAAAGCTTCCAGCACTTCATCACAAAGTTCGGGCCTTCCTGCACCGAGCAGTACCTCTTCACGCACGCTGTCGGAAAACAACTGATAATTCACATCCTGCATCACCATAAAGCACTGTTTCAGCCGTTCTTTTTCTTTTGACGGAGAAATGTTTCCGGCGATCGGTTTTAAAAGGCCGCAGAGAGTTTTTGCAAACGTGCTTTTTCCGACGCCGTTGTGGCCCATCAGGCCCACAATTTCTCCCTTACAAATGGAAAAATCCTCAATTTCATACACCGGGCTCTTTTTCCCATAGCCCACAGACAAATGCTTTGCAGCTACGACGAACGTCCCTTTAGGCATTTTCCGCTTTGCTTTTTCCCGGTTTTTCTTCCGATAGGCGTCCAGGTTAAGAGGACGAAGCCCCATTTCCTGCAGCCGTTCTGAGGGCAGACTTTGAAACTCCAGGCTGCTCCACTGACCCTTTAGATTTCCATTTTCAAAACAGCAAAAGCGGTCTGCCACATCGCGAAGCCAGGCCAGGCGATGTTCCGCAATCACAATGGTGATTCCCTCCGCCTTCTTTTTCAGAATCAGTTCCTTAAGCTCGCCGATGGCGCGGTAATCCAGATTACTTGTGGGTTCATCCAGCACCAGAAGTCTGGGGCCGGGCATACAGGCAGCAGCAAATGCAATCTTCTGTTTTTCGCCGCCGGAGAGCTGAAAAATACTCCGGTTCAGCAGTTCTTCTATTCCGTTTTCCTTTGCACAGGCCTCTACCCGGCTTCGGATTTCAGCAGACGGCATGCCCATATTTTCACAGGGAAATGCCAGTTCTGCAGTCGTGTCCGTGTTGAAATACTGCGTTTTCGGGTTCTGAAACACACTTCCCACCACCGGCACATAATCTTCAATGACAGCCTCGCCCGATTTCAAGCCGAAGATACTGCATTCCCCATTCAGCTTGCCATCAAAAAACGAAGGAATCAATCCATTCAAAAGCCGCGCAAGCGTCGTTTTTCCGCAGCCGCTTTTTCCAAAGAGAACGACGCACTCTCCAGGAGTTATCCGCAGGGAAACATTTTTCAGCGCACTTTCCTCTGCGCTCTGATAGCAAAAAGAACTGTTTTTCACCTCAATCATTTCAAAATCCCTCCCCAGAACAGAAGAAACGGCAGAGCCGCTCCGATCATACAGCACCAGTCCGCCGTTTTCATCCGGATTTCCGTCATGCTTGTGTGGGTCCCCGGAAGACTGATTCCTTTCGTCATAGCGGCAACGGACAGATCCTGGGCCACATTATTGCTGTTCATTAAAAGCGGCATCAGAATATATTCCAGCGACTGCGCCGGATGACGAAGCAGGGCGAATTTTCCCGCCGCGATTCCCCGAAAAGCCATGGCATTTCGGATCTGACGGTAATCTTCCGCCACTGTAGGGAAAAAGCGCAACACTGTTACACTGGGGACGATAATCGCTTCCGGAAGCTTCAGCTTCCGAAAACCGCATACCATTTCGCCCACAGGCGTTGTGGAAAACAGGTAGGTTCCCGAAATCACGCAGGGCAGCATCATACGAATGCCCACGGTAAACATTGCGATAAAATTCAGAACTACGCCGCTGGCATAAGGAATCACAAACAGGTCAAAGCTTACCAGAATCCCATAAGTCACCAGCAGCCGAATCCCGCTTTCCCCTCTTCCCGACAAAAAGAACAGAGAAAGCAGCATTGCCACAAGAAGAATCTCTGCCGACAAACTCACATGAAAAAACAAAGTTAGATTGGACAGCAGCAACAGATACAATTTTGTCCGTGGGTCCAGATGCAGCTTCATGATACAATTCCCGCCTTTACAAAGTGCTTTTTCAGCATTTTCTGACCAAAACAACCGCCGATGAGGGCACAGATCAGCGTTGCGGCTACCGCAATTACAAAGGTTGTCTGATTCATATTTGCAAACAGGTCGGAAATGTAAGCGGCATCTTTTCCGCGGGCTTCCAGATTTGCAATATAGGCATCCTTCATGAACCACATAGGGAACACCGGCCCGAACAGACCGTAACAGAAAATCACATAGCTGGCCAGAATGCCTTTTTTGCTCTTATAGCTGCCCAGCTTTGCCACAAAGTCTGCCAGAATCCCCATGACAATATTG